>Ga0182016_10001236_pt1 | contig 31240 bp, 32 predicted proteins | sample 712S2MmetaG_FD_120491 | JGI IMG/M metagenome (GOLD analysis project Ga0182016, IMG submission 120491) | Permafrost microbial communities from Stordalen Mire, Sweden - 712S2M metaG | ecosystem: Environmental > Terrestrial > Soil > Wetlands > Permafrost | place: Sweden: Stordalen | collected...
CTCGCCGCGCTTAAGCCAGAAGATCCGCGGCTCCGGCAGCGTCTCGCAGGGTCACTAGCAGCCCTACCGCGCCGCGAAGAGCCTCCCGAACTGCGCGCGGAACCCCGCCGGCGTGAGCGTCGTCTGCTCGCTGAGGCGCGACAGCTTGGGTTCCGCCAGATCGTCCGGTTCGAGCCGGATCATGTACTTGCGCGCCACTTCGTACGACTCGGTGGTGACGTCGACGACGCGGGTGCGGATGCGCCCGGTGCGCGGGTCCTGTAACTCCTCGAGCGAGACTGGGACGACGTGGCCGCCGGACAGCGCCACGAGCGACCCGCTCCCGCCGCCCAGCAAGTAGCGGACGGCGCCGTATCCAAGCGTGCGCGTGTACTCGAGGTCGAACGCCACCGGCCTGGCGCAGCGCAACTCATAGCCGATGTCCTTCGGGACGACGGTCGTCTTCGGCGCGCCGATCTCGGCGAGCCGCGCGTGGATCGCGTCGCGCAGCGCGAAGCCGATCGGCACGTCCGCCAGGCGGACGTTGCCGAACGCGTCCTTCGCCGTCTCGGAGATGCCGGCGAATGCCGCCGCGTCGATGTGTTCGATGAAGCCCTCCGCAACGACCGCGACGCCGTGATCGTGGCCGCTCGCGCGGCGCTTGACGATGGAGCCGACGATGGTGTCGACGACGAGGGCAGGGTCCACGATCCCGGGCGGCAGTTCCTCGGGTATCACGGCGAGCGTCGCACCCGATGCCTTGCAGATGCCCAGCGCCAGCGAGCCCGACTTGCGGCCCATCGTGACCGCGAGGTACCAGCGCGCCGCGGTGCGCGCGTCCTCCATCAGGTTCTCGACGATGGCGGAGCCTACCGAGCGGGCGGTCTCGAAGCCGAAGGTCGGCGCGTTGTCGGGCAGCGGCAGGTCGTTGTCGATCGTTTTGGGGACGGTGACGACGCCGATGCGGCCCTCCGAGCGGGCGGCGATGCGCGCGGCGCCGTAGGTCGTGTCGTCGCCGCCGATCGCGACCAGGTAGCGCAGTTTGAGGTCGAGCAGCGTCTTCACGCAAGCGTCGAGCGTCGCGTCGTCCTTGGCGGGGTTCGTCCGCGACGTGCGCAGGATCGAGCCGCCGGTCGCATGGATGCGCGACACGTCCTCGATGCCGAGCGGTACGGTGTGCGAGCCGTCCCCCGCTGCGAGGTGCTTGTAGCCGTCGTAGATGCCGACGACGTCGAGGCCCGCGTTGATGGCCTCGATCGCGGCGGACGCGATGACGCCGTTGATGCCCGGGGCGGGGCCGCCGCCCACGAGGAGGCCGATCCGTAGCGCGCTCATGCGCTGCGTCTTAGCCGGGAGGCGCGCTCGTTCCGGCCGCGGGCGCGTCGCCTGCCGCCTTGCTCAGCTTGCCCGCACGGATGCGCAGCGTCAGATACGAGTTGCGCTGGTAGGGCGGCAGCACGCCGGCAAAGACCTCGAACCCGGTCTCGTGCAGGTGCAACTTGAGCGCGGCCTGCTGCACGCCGTTGAGCAAGGCCGCCGTCAGCGCCTGGTCGCCGACGCCGAGGTCGAGCAGCGTGTTGCGCGGGTGCTTCGGCGCCACGGTGACGCGGACGGACCACTTGTGCATGTGCTCGTCCGCCGGGTCGTCGACTTCGTGGAACGCGATGACGTAGTCGTCCTCGTAGACGACCTCGAGGCCGGCGTCGCCTTCGGCCTCCGCGCCGCTCAGTTTCTTCAACAGCGAATGGAGCGAGCCGTGCTTCGGCCACTCGACGGGCTTGCCGCGCAGGACGTCGGAGAGTTGCGTGGTGCGATCTTGCTGACCCATTGAGGCTCCTTATCGGATGAGGACGAGGCCGGCCGCGCCGGCGCCGAGGATGAGGGCGGGTGCCTGGAGTTTGGTGCGCAGCGACAGCAGCGCGACGACGCCGATGATGGCGAACGCGGGGATCGTCTGCGGAACGCCCTTGCCGACCGACAGCACCGACGACCACATCAGGCCGACGATGACCGGCGCGAGCCCGCCGACGACGGCGCTCTTCATCGCCGACTGCGGCAGCTTGCGCCACCACACCGTCGCGGTGTACATCACGAGCGCGGCCGGAACGAACATGGCGGCGGTCGCGACGGCCGCCGCTACGGGTCCGCCGGCCGCATAACCGATGAGCGCGGCCATGATCGTGGTCGGGCCGGGCACCAGTTTGCCGATCGTGTAGAACTCGGTGAACTGCGCGCTCGTGACCCACTGATACTTCATCACGGCATCCTGATGCAGCTGCGGAATGATGCCTTTGCCGCCGCCGAACCCGAGGACCGAGAGCGAGGAGAAGACGGAGACGAGCTGCCAGTAGAGGGCGCTCATGCCTTGCTTTCCGCGGGCGGCGCTTTGCGCAGCCGGTGCAGGCCGATACAGATGGGGCCGAGGATGAGAAGGACGGCCCAGAGCGGCACCTTGAACCACGAGACCGCGACGGCGGTCACGGCCACGAACACGATGCTGACCGGCCACACCAATTGATCGCCGGTCATCTCGAGGGCGTTGGCGAGGGTCAGGCCGATCGCGCCCGCCGCGCAGCCGAGCAGCGCGGAATGGACGAGCGGGATGTCCTTGATGCGGAAGTAGATCGCGCCGACGGCGAGGATGATGGCGAACGGCGGGATGCTGACGGCGAGAAAGGCCGTGAGCGCGCCCGCCCAGCCGCGCACGCGGTGGCCGACGTACACCACGAGGTTCGTCAGGTTCGGGCCCGGCATGATCTGCGCGAGCTCGAGTCCCTCGAGGAAGTCGTCTTCGCTGATCCAACTGCGCTGGCGCACGACGCTCTTGCGGATGCTCGCCTTCTGGCCGCCGCCGAACGACGTCAGCGCGATCGATCCGATCACGAGCGCAAGCTGCACCAGCGACGCCGGTTTCGGCGGCGCCTCTGCGGCGGTGTTATTCAAGCGTCGAGAGGGGGCCGTCGGTGCCGGGCGCGTTGTGCTTGCCGGCCAGGATGTGGACGTGGATGTGTTCGGTGTGCTGGTAGGGCGGCAGGACGCCCGCCCGCAACTGGAAGCCGGTCTCGTAGAGGCCGAGCTTGAGCGCGACCTTCTGGATGCCCTCGACGAGCGCGCACCAGATCTGCACGTCGCCGACGCCGAGGTCGAGCAGCGTCGGGTACCAGCGCTTGGGGATGATGACGACGTGCGTCTCCCACCACTCCTCGCGCGTCGGGTCGATGCGATGGGCGAATGCGAAGACCTTGTCGTCCTCGTAGACGATGTCGTCGGCGTTCGCGCGCGTGCCGTCGAGCCGACCGCGGAACGTGTGCTCCGGGTCGGGCTTGGTCCACACCGGGTTGCGGTCGCGGGTGAGGATCCGGCTCAGGTGTTCGTCGCCGGCCGGCTGTTCCGTGGTCGGGGCGTCTGTCATAGGTGGTCCTCCGGTGGCCCAGCCGATTCGTTGCGGCGCCGACGCGGCCTTTTTGCGCCGCGGCGGAACTGGGCCGCCGCAGCGCGGGCGTTACCTCAGCCGCGAATCCGCGAGGTCGAGGTCGTACTCCACCAGCCGGAAGATCTCGTCGGGAATCTCGCCGGCGGAGCGCAGGCGCATGATCTCGTCCCGCTCGGCCTGCAACGCTTCGGTCTGGAGACGGTGGTCGATGCGGCTCTCGTACGCTTCGGGCCGGTCGCCCGCGGCGTGCCCGAGCAGGTGCGCGATGCGGTACTCGTACTCGGCCACGCTGCGGCCCTGGACTTCCCACTCTTCGACCGAGCCGAACCCGGACTCGAGGTCGTGCAGTTTAGCCAGCCCCGCCCGCAGCGCGGCGATGCGCACCTCGGTCTCCTTTTCCTTGAGGTCGTCGTTGCCGCCGAGGCCGAGCCGGCGCACGATCGGGATCAGCGACAGACCCTGGAGCACGAGGGTCGAAAAGATGACGCAGAACGTGATGAACACGATCTCGTCGCGGCCCGGAAACGGTTTGCCGTCGGCCGTGTAGGGGAGCGCGAGCGCCGCCGCCAGCGAGACGATGCCGCGCATCCCCGACCACGAGATGACGAATACCCACTGCCACGGCGGCGACGGGTCGTTCTCGCGAACGCTGCGCGAGAGCGCGCGCGGCAGGTAGGTCGCGGGGAAGACCCAGAGGATGCGCACGACGATCGCGATGACGCTGACGGCGATGCCGGCCCAGAGGTAGTGCAAGGCGAAGTCCGGGCTGCGGACGATCTCGCGCACCTCGAGGCCGATCAAGAGAAAGACGAGGGCGTTGAAGAGGAAGATGAGGATCTCCCAGATCGCGTAGCCGGTCAGCCGCGTTTCGGGGGAATAGATCGAGGACGACTTGCGGCTGACGTAGATCCCCGCCGTGACCGCGGACAGCACGCCCGACACGTGGAGGGAGTCCGCGAGCAAGTATGCCGCGTACGGCGCCAGCAGGAGCGTGAGGTTGTCGAGTAGCGCGTCCGCGATCTTATGCTTCTCGAGGAGCTTGCCGAACGCGACGATGGCGGCACCGGCGGCGAAGCCCATCGCGACGCCGCCGGCTGCTACGACGACGAAGGTCCCGGCCGCGTTGGCCAGCGAGAACGCGCCCGTCATCGCCGCGACGATCGCGAAGCGATAGATCACGAGCGCCGTCGCGTCGTTGACCAGACCCTCGCCGCTGAGGATGACCAAGATGCGGCGCGGCACGTCGAAGCGCTCGAAGACCGCCTCGGCGGCGACGGCGTCCGGCGGCGACACGACGGCGCCGAGCGCGAAGGCGCTCGCCCACCCGAGCTCCGGCGTGATGGCGTGGGCCGCGGCGGCGACGATCACCGTGGTGGTCACGACCAGGCCGACCGCCAGCAGGCCGATCGGCCGCAGGTTCCTCCGGAACTCGACCCAGTCGGTCGTCCACCCGCCGGCGTAGAGCAGCGGCGGCAGCACGACCAAGAACAGCAGCTCCGGCCGAATGTGGATCGCCGGCAGGCCCGGGGCGAAAGCCAGCAGTCCGCCGCCGATCACGAAGACGATCGGGTACGGCAGTTCGAACCGCTTGGCCAGCGCCCCGAGCGCGATCGTGACCGCCAGGAGCCCCAGCAGGAGGAGCGACTCTTCCACGTCCCCATCGGCGACCGCAGCCGTGCTCGGTTGGGTTGCGACGGCTCCGGCAACCTTCCACCGCGTCCGTGGTATACTGAAGGGCGTCCGGACCAGCGTCCGGGCGTCCGCGGGGCTGAGTAGGTTCGACGGGAAGATCCGCGGTTAACGTAAGCAGGCGGAGTTGCGAGCACTCCTAAAACGATCGCAAGCGTTTACACGCGAACAACAACTACGCACTGGCTGCCTAACTTAGGCTAGTCACGGTCAGCGGGGAGGTCGCCGGAGTCGCCCTGCTCGCCGTCAACAAATCCGGCTAGGACGGAGATCCGCTCCGAGAACCGTCCGAAATAACAGGAGCTGCCGCCCGTTCGATTCCGGTTTCGAGAAGCGCGCGGGCCTAAGACAAAATCGAAACTGAGCCTGGAGAAAGCGTTGGTCCGGCTTTTCGGACCCGGGGGGCGGCTCCCCGGCAGCTCCACCACATTACGAAGGCACGACTGACGCGGTCAGCCGTGCCTTCGTCGTATCGGCCGGCGGGAGGAAATTTCTGCCGGCCGGTAACCGGAAACCCCGCCGGAACGCGCGCTGTTGGCGAAAGCGTGGATACCAATGCCTGGGAGCGAACGGCGACGGCCGCCCGCCCGCGGATCGCGCTGATCGCGCACGACGCCTGCAAGGACGCGATGACGGAGTGGGCGCGGTTCAACCTCGGCACGCTAGAATCGTGTCGCCTCTATGCGACCGCGACGACCGGCCGGCTGGTGGCCAAGCTCGGGCTGGACGTCGAGCTGCTGCTGTCCGGGCCGCACGGCGGGGACGCACAGATCGGCGCGATGATCGCCGAGCGGCGCCTCGACATGGTCGTCTTTTTTTGGGATCCGCTGACGACGCAGCCGCACGACGTCGACGTGAAGGCCCTGCTGCGGCTGGCGGTGCTGCACGACGTGCCGATCGCCTGCAATCGCAGCTCGGCCGACTTCCTGATTTCGTCGCCCCTGTTCTTCGACAGGCCCTACCGCTTGGAACGCCTCGCTGCTGCCGCGCCCCACGAGAACTGAGCTGCAGCCGCGGTAGGAAAGCGGCACCCGAAGTCCCGAACGTCAGGCGCTTGGTCGCGAGCCCGCCGGCTCACGTTTTTTCCTCCAGCCTTCCGAAGGGTCATCGATGCGTTTGTTGCGTTCCCTGTGCCTCGTCGCCGTGGTCGCCGTCATGCCTGGTCTGGCCGCCTGTACGAACATCTCGTCGGCGTCGATCTCGCAAATCGGCCCGCTTCCCAAGGTGCCGCGCGGCAAGGTGCTCGGGCTGCGGCTGGTCGAGACGATCACGACGGCCGTCATGAACGCCGACCCGAACAGCGCCATCATCTCGAAGCTCGGCGGCGCGCCGCTGTGCGACGTCGCGCTCTACGCGATCGACTACACGACGATCGGCGTGCGCGGCGAACCGGCGACCGCGAGCGCCGGCCTGTTCGTCCCGACGTCGGCGTGCGGCAACGGGCCGTTCCCGCTGCTCGGTTACGCGCACGGCACGAACGTCGTCCGCGCACAGAAGATCACCGACCCGAGTTCCAACGATCCGCGGTTCACGCCGCCCGATCAGTTGCCGACCGTCGTGGCCGCCATCTTCGCCGCCCACGGCTACGTGACGGTCGCGACCGACTACCTCGGCCTCGGCGACTCGCCCTACCCGTACCATCCGTACCTGCACGCGGCATCGGAGGCCAGCGCGGTCGTCGACTCGCTGCGCGCTGCCCGCAACGCCGCGTCGAAGGTCGGCATCCCGCTCTCGGGCGCAGTCTTCCTGAGCGGCCACTCGCAGGGCGGCCAGTCGGCCGTCGCCGCGCAGCGTGCAATTGAGGCGCTGGGCACGAACGAGTTCAACCTCGTCGGCGACGCGCCGTCGAGCGGCCCGTACGCGCTGAGCCAGACCCTCCTCGACTCGCTCGCGCACCAGTCGCAAGACGCGCCGATCCTGGCGACCTACATCCTGACCGGCTACCAGAAGATCTACAAGAACATCTACACGAACGGCCCGCAGGACGTCTTCCTGCCGCCTTACGACAGCACGGTTGACTCCCTGCTGCCCGTCGCGACCTTCGCGGACGAGGCCGCGCTCGAGGGACAGACGCTCCCGTTGCAGTTGAGCGCCCTGCTGCAGCCGTCGTTCGTGCAGTCGTTCACGACGAACGCCTCGTCGCCGGCCCGCCTCGACACGGCCGACAACGACCTCTTGCAGGGCTGGACGTCGCACGCGCCGCTGTTCCTGTGCGGCGGCTCGCTCGACCCCGAGGTGGAGTTCAAGAACGCGCAGTCGGCGCTGGCCTACTTCACCGGCCAGGGTTCGTCGGCGACGCTGCTCGACGTGAATCCCTACATGCCGCCGAGCCTGCCGATCCAAGACTATCACGTGACCGTCGCGGACTTCTGCCTGACGCTCGCCCGCGTCCAGTTCTTCGACTCGCTGTCGAAGGCGCACAAGCCGTTCTCCAAGCACCGCTGACCCGCCGAAGCAACACTCTCTTCCCCGAACGGAGCATTTCAAGAAATGACGGACCTCCGGGATTTTCTCGTTCTCTCGTACACCGAACTCGAAGAACGTAATCTCGCGGCGAAGAAGCAGCGCAGCGAGCGCGTCCCGATGCATCAGCTGCAAGAAGAGCGCCTGAAATACCTGACCGACGAAAAGCGCATCAAGGCCGTCACCGTGCTGTTCAGCGACCTCGAAGGCCGCCTGCACATGCTGGACTACGACAAGAAGTTCTTACTCGGGTCGGCCGACAACCTCACGTTCGACGGTTCGTCGATCCGCGGGTTCACGGCGCAGCGCGAGAGCGACCTGCGGCTGTATCTCGACTGGGGCTCGTTCTACTGGGCGCCGGCCGACGTCTTCGGCGCGGGCAAGGTGCTCGTGTTCGCCGACGTCATCGGACGCGACGGCGAACCGTTCGGCGCCGACATCCGCGGCCGCCTCAAGACCTTCGCGAAGTCGGCCTTCGACGAGAACGGCTACACGCTGAACGCGGCCAACGAGATCGAGGGTTTCCTGTTTGAGGGCCTCAACGCCGAGCGCCGCTTCCACGAAACCGGCAAGTTCGAGTACGTCAATACCGGCGGTTACTATCACTCGCTGCCGGGCGACCCGCTGCGCACGTTCATCGATACCGTCGCCGAAGTGCAGCGTTCGATGGGCTTCCAGAACGAGAAGGACCACCCCGAGGTCGCGCCGTCGCAGTTCGAGATCAACTACGGCTACGGCGAGGTCGTCGGCGCGGCCGATACGATCCAACTCTACAAGCTCATCTGCCGTCAGGTCGCCACGCGGCTCGGGATGACGGCGAGCTTCCTGCCCAAGCCGGTCGTCGGCGTCAATGGCAACGGCATGCACACGAATCTCTCGGTCAGCAAGGCCGGCAAGAACATCTTCTGGGACCCCGCCGGTGACGAGCGGCTGAGCCCGTTCGCCTGGCAGTTCGTCGATCGCATCCTGACGAGCGCGAACGACATCTGCCTCATGCTCAATGCCAGCGTCAACGCGTACCGCCGGCTCGACCCGCACTTCGAGGCGCCGAATCAGATCAAGGCTTCTGCGGTCGATCGCGGCTCGATGGTGCGCATTCCGATCGGCAACGAGCGCAGCGCCCGCGTCGAGGTCCGGTCGGTTGCGCCGGACGCGAATCCCTACATGGTGATGCTGGCCGTCTTCGAGACCGGTCTCAAGGGCGCCATCAGCGATCGTAAGGACCTGCGTCAGGCCGAGCTTTACCTGCCCGACAACATCTACGACGCGCTGCGCCGCTTCCGCGACTCGGAGTGGACGACGCACCTGCTCGGGGCGGACGTCAAGGAGCGCTACGCCGACCTCAAGCAGGCCAGCGCCGACCGCTGCGCCCGCGCCCTAGGCACGTTCGTCAAGGCACAGGAAGTCCAGTACCACCACGAAGTCTACAACCAGTACCTCTGGAACCTGTTCTAGCCCCGGCTGTGGCCGCGGGCGGCCCGGAAAGCGGGATTAGCGCCCGCGGCTGCAAAAGCCGACGCTATCGCATCGTACCCGGAGGTTTTTTACCGCAATGATTTCCTTGACGCGTCTTTCCATGGGCGCGGTGGTCGCGGCCACCTTCGCCCTCGGCATCGCCCCGGTGGGCGCCAGCGCCGCGAGCAATCCCATTGTGATCGAGCAGTGCTTCGTCACCGTTCCCAAGGCGATGAGCAAGCTCGCCAGCGGCACGCAGATCGTCTACGTGAACAAGTCGTCGAAGACGGCGAGCCACGTCACGTTCGCTGTCGGCTACCGCAACTCGGAGAGCCACTTCCTGCGCAAGGTGACGGACGACGGCAAGTTCGCGCCCGGCGCCAAGATCAATCACCACTTCGACCTCTACAACGACGTCACGTACGGCGGGAAGACCACCCAGTCGTGCTCGGCGATCTCGGTCAAATTCTCTGACGGAAGCGCCTGGGCGGGCTAACTTACCCGGCCTAACCGGCTAAGACATGAGGGCCCCGGGCAACCGGGGCCTTTTTGTTCGTCGTTACAGCCCCGCGGCGACCGCGCTGCGCGCCGCTTCGGGCGAGTCGAAGCGGCGGTAGCCGTTCTGCACGATCGTGATCGTCGCGCCGCCGTGGATGAACAGCAGGTGCCCGGTGTAGGTCTGCTTCTCGGCGACGACGTCCCAGAGATCGGCCAGCGCGTGGCCGAACGTGATTTCGATCTCGCCCGAGTCGGCGTCTTTCGGCAGCGCGCTGGGATGGAAGCGGAGGCGGACGAAGCGGTGGTTGCGCTCGTCGACGTAGACGATGCCGTCACCGTGGTCGTCGTCCCGCTTGCGGCTGGTGAACGGAATCGCGACGACGTCGTCGCTGCAATTGTCGCACGGCGCCTGCGCGCCGAACGTGTAGTCGGCCAGGGCGCTCTCGACGATCGGCGGCGCGTAGTCCTCGTCGGGCAGCTCCTTGTCGAGTTCGGCCTGCCGCTTCGCGATGTCGTCGGGCGTGGCCGCGTCGCCGTCCTTGGTGCGCCGGTAGAGTTTGACGGCGACGACGCGCCCATCGTCGCGGGCGACGCCGAACTCCGACTTCACGAGCTCGTTGCGCCCCGGCGCGCGCTGGTCGTAGACGTGGTGCCGTTGGAATGCGAGCGCGCCGTGGCGTTGGGCGGCGAGCGTCTTAACGGCGTCGCGGACCTGCTGGGGGACGGTCTGGTCTGCAAGGGCGGGAGCCGTAGCGGTCGCGCAGGCGGCGCAGAAGGCCAGCATTCGCGCTCCGCCGCCGGCCATAGCGGCTAGCCGAGCCCTGCGCGGCCGTGCGGCGCAGCGAGGTCCTGCGCCGGGCCGACCGGCACGATCCGCGTCGGGTTGATGTCGTCGTGCGTGTAATAGTAGTGGCGCTTGATCTGGTCCATCTTCACCGTTTCGGCCACCCCGGGAATCTGGTAGAGATCGCGCAGATAGCCTGACAGGTTCGGGTACTGCGCGATCAGGCGGACGTTGCACTTGAAGTGGCCGTAATAGACCGCATCGAAGCGCACGAGCGTCACGAATAGCCGCCAGTCCGTCTCCACCGGCGTCGCGCCAACGAGATAGCGGCGGTCGGCGAGGTGCGCGTCGAGTAAGTCGAGCATTGCGAAGAGCCGCACCGCGGCTGCCTCGTAGACGGTCTGCGAGGTCGCGAAGCCTGCGCGGTACACGCCGTCGTTCACCTGCTCGTAGACGATCGCGTTCAAGCGGTCGATCTCGGCACGGTGCTCGGCCGGATAGAGATCCGCGGGCCGGGTGGCGAGCCCGTCGAACTCGGTCTCGAACATCCGCATAATGTCGTCGTCGGAGTTGCTGACGATGCGGCGCTCGCGCGTGTCCCACAGTACCGGCACGGTGTAGCGGCCGCGATACGACGGGTCGCTCCCCAGATATGCCTCGCTCAGGAACGCAAAGCCGTTGACGGGGTCGAGCGAGTAGCCCGGACCATCGCGGAACGCCCAGCCGCGTTCGTCGCGCACCGGGTCGACGGCGGTCATCCCGATCGCGCCTTCAAGGCCCTTGAGGGCGCGCACGATGATCGTGCGGTGCGCCCACGGGCATGCCCACGACACGTAGAGATGATAGCGGCCCGCCTCGGCCGGGAAGCCCGACGAACCGTCGCGCGACACCCAGCCCCGAAATGCGTCGCCCTGACGCACGAACGCGCCGTCGGCTGCCTGCTCGTCCGGGAATTGCGCTGGGGCCATGCCGGGCGATTCGGCACCGCCCCCGCCGGCCCCGCGACCTTCAGGACTGAAAGTAAGAGCCTAGATCGTTGCCCTGGAGGTCTTCCACGCTGAGGAAGGGGTGCGCGCCGGGGCGGCCGCCGCGGCCCGCGTACGACGCGGCCCAGGCCGCGAAGATGGCCGTCTTGAGCGCCTCCTGTCCCGTTTCTCCGAGCCCCCGCCAAGCCGCCGCGTCGACGGCGACGACGAGGTGTTCGTCGTCGGCGTGGTACGAATCGACGACGTCCGCGTGCGGGATGCTCTTGAGGGCGGCGTCCAGGTCCGCGCGTTCGCCGTGCGCGACTTGGGCCGCGGAGGCCGGAGGATGCGAGGGCGCGCTCTTCGCACAGCCGCCGCAGACGGCTGCGGCCGCGAACGCGAGCGCCGCGAACGAGGCTCTCATGCGGGCGAATGCGGGCGGCAAGCGGCCGGGTCCTCCGCATGGCTCGGCGCCCGCGCCGCAGAACCGCGGCACATGAAAAAGATGACGGTCCGGTTCATCGGCGCGGCCGCACTCCTCGCGGTTGCCGCGGCCCCCGCTCTCGCGGCGCCGGGCGGTGCCTGGATGGACGCGCCGACGATTGCGCGCTGGAACGTCCCGGGCGCGGCACTCCCGACGGCCCCGAAGGGCAGCGATCAACTGCAGCGCTGCGCGTCGTCGTTTCGCAAGCCCGAGACGACGGAAGACCGGGCGGTGTCCGGCGCCGGTTGGAAGCTCTTCGCGCCGTTCGAACTCTTCGACGGGACTGCGATCGTGCTCGCCGCCGGCGACGCCGACGGCATGTGCCGCCCGTTGGCCTATCAGGGCTTCGTCTTCGTCGGCGGCACTTACGCCGGCACGCTCGCGCCTGCGCCGATGAACGCGCGGACCGACGGCGCGCTCCAACAGCCCTACCTCTTCGGCGCCGCCACGTTCTCGGCGCAGTTCCAGCGCTACACGGACAACGATCCCCTCTGCTGTCCCTCGCGTAGCACGGACGTGGAGTACCGGGTCGACCGGCGAGACGGTAAACCGGTCGTGGACGCCGTCTCCGCCTCGACCAGTCCGAACGGCCGCTAGCACAGGAAGACCGACCGGCTTCACAGGAAAGAAGCGCACGCTCGGGCCGGGGGCCCGGCAACATCGCTCAGCAGAGGAGTTGACAGTGCCACTCAGTCGTCGTCTTGCAGCCGAGTTCTTCGGCACGTTCTGGCTCGTCTTCGGCGGCACGGGCAGCGCCGTGATCTCCGCACTGTTCTTCGCCGGTCCGGAAAAGCACCAGATCGGGATCGGCCTCGTGGGCGTGTCGATCGCGTTCGGCCTGACGCTGCTCACTATGGCGTTCGCGATCGGCCACATCTCCGGGTGCCACATCAATCCGGCCGTGACGATCGGCCTCTGGGCGGCAAAGCGGTTCCCTGCCAATGAGATCGCCCCGTACTGGGCCGCCCAGATTCTCGGCGGCATCGTCGCGTCCGCCGTCCTGCTGGCCGTCGCGAGCGGCAACCCGTCGTTCTCGCTGGCCGGCGGAGCGCTCGCTTCCAACGGCTACGGCGATCACTAGCCGGCGGGCTACTCGATGATGTCGGGCCTGATCATCGAGATACTGCTGACGGCGTTCTTCCTGTTCGTGATCTGCGGCTCGACCGACGAGCGCGCCCCGAAGGGCTTCGCACCGATTGCGATCGGCCTCGTGCTGACGCTCATCCACCTCATCAGCATCCCGGTGACCAACACGTCGGTGAACCCTGCTCGCTCGACGGGCCCCGCGGTCATCACGGCGCTGTTCGGCGGCGGCGGCTGGGCGCTCGGCCAGTTGTGGCTGTTCTGGGTCGCTCCGCTGATCGGCGCGTTCATCGGCGGCGCGGCATACGTCGCCGTCGCCGGGGACGGCAAGGCGAAGTAAACCCCGCTTCGTCCTCGTTGCGGTCGGCGATCCTGGCCGCATCGCGCAGCAGCGCGTTGCGAGCGTTCGCCGTACGGCAAGGCATGCGCTTCGGCGCCGCGCGCTTCGTCGCCGGCACGACCCTCGACGACTTCGTGGCCGCGGCCCGTTCGCAGAACGGCCGCGGCCGCTCGGTCGCCGCGGGCTACCTCGGCGAGGGCGTCGGCAATGCCGACGACGCGCGCCGCATCGCAGCGGATTTCGCCGGGATCGTCGACCGCATCGCGGCCGAGCGGCTCGACGCCACGGTTGCCGTCAAACTGTCGCACCTCGGCCTCGACGTCGCCGAGGGCGAGGCGGAACGAAACCTGCGCGCCGTCGTCGAGCGCGGAGCGGAGCGCGGCGTGTTCGTGCGCATCGACATGGAGGAGTCGTTCCGGGTCGACGCCACGCTGCGCATCTATCGCGCGCTGCGCGCAGCCGGCCTGGACAACGTCGGCATCGTGCTGCAGGCCTACCTGCGGCGCAGTCCCGGCGACCTGCGCGATTTGCGAGCGCTCGCGCCGAGTGTCCGGCTCGTGAAGGGCGCCTACAGCGAGCCCGCCGCGGTGGCCTTGCAGTCCAAGGCCGAGATCGACGAGGCGTACGCGGCCCTGATCGACGAGGCGCTCGGGCATTGCGCGTTCGTCGCCGTCGCGACCCACGACGACCGCATCATGGAGCGGACGGTCGCCTTCGTGCGGGCGCGCGGCGGCGCCGCCGGCACCTTCGAGTTCCAGATGCTGCTGGGCGTGCGCGACGCGCTGGGCGACGAATTGGTCGCGCGCGGCCTGCCGCTACGGGTGTCGGTGCCGTTCGGGGCCGACTGGTATCCGTATCTCATGCGCCGCATGGCGGAAAACCCCGCGAACCTTGTACTGATCCTCCGCAACTGGCGGGGTTAGGGATAGCGCGCTACTGCGGCCGCGTCGCAGCCACGAAGGCGCGGCGAAAGGCGAAGAAGACCGGCCGCTCGGGCATGAGTTCGCGCAGCCGCGCGCGCACGGCGCCCGCGAACCGTTCGTAGTCGCCGGCGTCGAGCCGGTCGCGATAGGCGAGCAGCACGGTGCCCGACTGCCAGTCGGCAACGGCGTCGGCGTCTGCGAGTTGGTGGGGGTAGACGCGCTCGAGCGCGGCGATGCCGGTCGCGCCGAGGTCTGCGAACAGTCTCGCGTAGTCCTCGAGCGCCAGCACGGGCCACGGCTGAAGCCAGCCGCGCAATGCGGTGCGGAACGGCTCCTGCGCGGCGATCGCGGCTATGGCCGCGTACGACGCGGGCCGCTGTTGCGCCGGGAACTGCGCGACGAATTGGCCGCCCGGCCGCAGCAGCGCGTAGAGTCGCGCGAAGAGCGTCGCGTGATCGGCGCACCACTGCAACGCGGCGTTGGAGAAGACGAGGTCGAAGCTGCCGGTAAGGTCCTCGATCGTGGAGCGCTCGAATCTCAGGCCCGGCCGCGCTCGCGGCGCCGCCTTCTCGAGCATCGCCGCCGACGCGTCGATGCCGACGACGTCGGCGCCGGGCAGCGACTCCGCCAGCAACTGCGTCAGTTCGCCGGTGCCGCAGCCGAGGTCGACGGCGCATGCGCCCGGACCGGCGCGAACGAGGGCCAGCAGGTCCTCGAACGGTGCGAACCGTTCGTTCGAGAAGCGCCGGTAGGCCGCGGGATCCCACGCCGTCATCGAGGGTCGAGGTTCCCGTAAGCGAGGCCCGCTACCCGCAGGGGCACAGGGTGTTCGGTTCGCGCTGCGCGAAAGCGTTCGTCCGTGAGATTGGGGCGGACGCTCGTCGTCCTCGTGCTGGTTGCGATTGCGGCGATCGCGGGATACGTGTTCGTGCAGCGCTCCTCGCAGCCGTCGATCGGCGACGCGGTGACGGTCTACTACACGAAGGCCGACGGCGAAACACTCGCGCCGTGGAAGGTCTCGCTCGGTCCGGCACGCGACCTGCCGAGCGTCGCGTTCTACGTGGCGACGCAGGCGGTCGCCGGCCCGCCCGCCGAGGTCGAGGCAGTGCGCTTCCCGGCCGGAACGATCGTGCGCCGCGTCGACGTTTCGAACGGGACGGCGGATGTCGATCTCTCCCAGAACGTCGCCTCGACGGGCGGAGGCAGCTTCACCGAGAGCGGTGAGTTCAAAGCCCTCGTCTGGTCGCTGACCGCGTTGCCGGGCGTCAAAGCCGTCCAGGTTCGCGTCGAAGGACGCAAGGTGCCGACCCTCCCAGGAGGTCATCTCGAACTTGATGAGCCGCTCAACCGTTCGAGCTGGTAGCGCCCTCCTGGCGCTGGCGCTGTTGCTGGCGCTCGCGCCGGCGGGCGCGGCCGGCACGTCTCCGGACCTCTGGTACGGCGGATCGCGCGTCATCCTGCAGCGCGCGCAGATGCGCGACGACGAGATCGCGGTGGGCGCCGGCGATCCGGGGCTCGTGCAACTGCTCGCGCGGCTCGGGGCGTCCGTTTCGTATGCGCCGCGCCAGCGCTACGTCGTCGTCACGGCGGCGGACCGTCGCACGATCACGTTCACCGTCGGCGACCCGCACGTGCTCGCCGCCGGCATCACGACCGCGGCGCCGTTCGCTCCGTACATGGCCGATGGGGACGCCTACGTCTCGTTCACCGCGCTGATGCGCGCGCTCTACGTCGCGCCGGTTGCGGACGGACAGACGACCGTGCTCCAGCCGCAGTTTGGGGCGCTCGACGTGCGCGGCGACGCGCGCGCCACGTTCGTGACGTTGCACGGAGCGTCGGCGCTGACGTTTAAACTGGCGACGGCGCGGCCCGATCAGCTGGCGCTGGTCTTCTCCGGCATCGCATCGGCGCTCGATGCCGCGCGTGCGGTCTCGTCGGGCGGCCTGGTCCGCGTCGACGTCTCGAACGAAGGCTCGGCCCGCAACCCGACGACGGCCGTCATCTTCACGCAGCCGGCGGGCGCGACGCACGTGCTGCTGCCCTCGAAGTCGCCCAACGACCTCACCCTCGAGTTCGCGCCCGCGGGCACGGCGCTGCGCGGGCTCGCCGTCCCGCAGAGCGGCTCGGCGCTGGCGACGATGGCGGCGCCTCCCCCGCCGCCGCAGCCGGTCGCCGAAAGCGGCGGCGCGCAGGCCCAGCCGCAGCAATCGGCGGCGCAGCCCGTCGCGGCGAGCGTGACCGCGGTGGACGCCGCGGCCACGGACGACGGCGGCGCCACGATCCACGTCACCGTCAGCGGCGGCGCCGACTACGAGTGGCACCGCCTGCGCGACCAGCGCTGGTACGTCGACATCCGCGGAGCGACCCTCGGCATGGCGCCGCGCGACGACGCGACGGCCGTCGGCCCGGTCGCCGGCCTGCGCGTTCGCCAGTTCGCGCTCGCCCCCGTCCCGATCGTGCGCGTCTCGCTCAGCCTGCAGTCCGAGCGCCAGGTCGAGATCGCGCCGGCCGACGACGGCCTGACCGTCGCGGTCGGCACGCAGGGCGACAACGGCGCCGTGCGCGTCGGCGCCGGCCGCATCGGTACCGGCGCCGCCACCGCTTATGCGGGCAGCCAGCCGCAGGCTCCGGTCCAGGCTCCGGCGGCCCCGCTGCTGGGGCCGTTTCCGCCCGCCGCTATGAACCCGCGCCTGATCGTGCTCGACCCCGGGCACGGCGGCAGCGATGCCGGCTCGGCGCACTACGGCGTGGTCGAGAAGGACGTGACCCTCGACGTCGCGCGCAGGGTCAAGGCCGTGCTCGTTTCGCGCGGCTGGAGCGTCCGCATGACGCGCGACGGCGACAACGACGTCTACGCGCCCAACGACTCCGCGCACGACGAACTCCAGGCGCGCTGCGACGTGGCCAACGGCGCGGGCGCGCGGCTGTTCGTCAGCATCCACGCCAACGCGTCCACCATGAGCAGCGTAAACGGGACGACGACGTACTACTTCAAGGCCATCGACCGGCCGCTGGCCGAGTTCGTGCACCGCCGTCTCATCGCGGTACTCGGCACCAAAGACGACGGCGTGCAGAAGGACAACTTCTACGTCATCCATCACACCGCGATGCCGGCGATCCTGATCGAGACGGCGTTCGACTCCAATCCGAGCGACGCTGCCCTGCTGCGCTCGCCCGATTTCTTGCAGCGCGTCGCCGGCGCGATCGCCGACGGTGTTGCCGACTACGCGGCGGCGACGAACCGGTCGTCCGCCGCCGCCGGCGACGATCAGTGACGATCGGCATCTTCGATTCCGGCGTCGGCGGGCTGACCGTCGCGCGCCGCGTGCGCGAATTGCTGCCGGCGGCCGGGATCGTCTACTTCGCCGACCAGCGGCACGTGCCGTACGGCGACCGTTCCATCGACGACCTGCGCGCGCTGCTGGCGCGCAACGTCGCGTTTCTCGTGGCGCGCGGCGTCGACGCGATCGCGATGGGCTGCAACACGTCGTGCGCCGTCGCGGCCCGCTACGGCTGGCCCGACGCGCCGGTGCCGGTGCTCGATCTCATCGCCGCCGCAGCCGGGGCCGTCGCCGCGAGCGGCGCGCGCCGCGTCGGCGTCGTCGCTACCACGGCCACCGCGTCGTCCGGCGCGTACGGCAACGCGATCCGCGCCCGCGTGCCGGGCGCGGAGGTCCTCGAAGTCGCGGCGCCCGCGCTGGTGCCGTTAGTCGAAGCCGGCGTGCGCGGGCGGGCGGCGCAGGAGGCGGTTGCGGCGGCGTGCGCCGGCCTCCCCGGCAAAGTCGACGCGGTCGTGCTCGCATGCAGCCACTACCCGCTGCTCGACGCCGAGTTCGCCGCCGTGTTCGGCGAGCGCGTCGTCCGCATCGATCCGGCGATCGCGCAGGCCGGGCGGGTCGCCGCATGGGCGGGCGAGCGGGCTTCGGCGGCCGCGCCCCAGCCTGACCGCTACTTCACGAACGGCGCGCTCGACGCGTTCCGGCGCCAGGTCGCCGCCGTCATGGGCCCGCAAGCGGCTGTGGCCGCCGCGTCGTCAGACGACGTGGAAGATGTGGAAGAACAGCACGACGGTCACCGCGCCGAGCGCACCGCCGGCGATGACCTGCAGCACGGTGTGCGCCTTTAGGTAGACGCGCGCCCAGCAGACGATCGGGATCAGCACCAAGAACGGCAACGGCTGCGTGCCGTAGAGGTAGACCAAGGCGATCAGCGGCGCGGTGATGCCGAGGGCGTGGGTGGAGATCTTCCAGTAGCGCGTGATCAGTTGCACGACCAGCGCGCTCGCGGCGTAACCGGCCATGGACGCCGTGATCATCGCCGGCGCGTGCAGCAGCCAGAGCGTCGCCGTGCCGCCGAGGTAGAACAGCACGAACGCCGTGAACACGGCCTCGCGCTCTTCGCGGCGCGACATGTCCATGTCGGCGATCCTGCCCGTCGCGTAGAGCCAGAAGATGAACAGCATCGGCCCGATGGACGTGAAGAACGTGCTGGCGAACAGCAGCTTCCAGAAGCCGACGGTTCCCGTGCCGAACGCGTGCGCCAGGATCACGAACAGGGCGAACGCCGTCAGAAACGGGTTGAAGACCGTCGAGAAAATGCGCGCCAAGTCCGTCCAGACGCGGCGCTGCCGCAGCGGGACGGGGGCACCCTTGGGCGGCCGCACCTCTTGCACCGCTGCAAGGTAGCCCCCGCCGGCCCGGATATCCTCGCGAAAAGCGCCCCAATCGCCGGGGTGCGGCGCGGAGGCGGCGAAGAAGAGGCGATGATACTCGAGCGGATCGACTCCCCACGCGACCTGCGGGGTCTCTCTCGGGCGGACGTCGACGTGCTGGCGCGCGAGATCCGCGAGCTGCTCGTCGCGACCTGCTCGCGCAACGGCGGCCACCTCGCGCCGAACCTCGGCGTGGTCGAACTGACGTTGGCCCTGCACCGCGTGCTCGACGCCCCCAAGGACAAGATCGTCTGGGACGTGAGCCACCAGTCGTACGTGCACAAAATCCTCACGGGGCGCCGCGATCGCTTCGGCACGCTGCGTCAGGCGGGCGGCGTGTCGGGGTTCTCGATGCGCAGCGAGTCGCAGTACGACGTCTTCGGCGCGGGTCACGCGTCGACGTCCGTCTCGGCGGCGCTGGGCATGGCCAAGGAGCGCGACCTCGCCGGACGCGATGAGGCCGTCGTGGCCGTGCTCGGCGACGGCGCGCTGACCGGCGGGCTCGCCTACGAGGCGCTCAACAACGCGGGTGGCCTCGACACGAACTTCATCGTCGTGCTCAACGACAACGAGATGTCGATCGCCCCGAACGTCGGCGCGATCGACCGCTATCTCGGGGCGCTGCGGTCGGGGCCGCTCTACCAGACGGCCCGCGAGACGGCGAAGGGGCTGCTCGACCGCGTCCCCTTCGGCGACACCGTCGGCCGCGCGCTGACGACGGCGGAAGAGGCCGCGATGCGGTTGGTCTCGAGCGAGCCCAAGGCCGCCGTCATCTTCGAGGAGTTGGGCTTCACCTATCTCGGGCCGATCGACGGCCACGACTACGACGCGCTGGTAGCCGTCATCAAGAACGCGCGCCGCATTAGCGGTCCGGTGCTCGTCCACGTTCACACCGTCAAGGGCCGCGGCTTCGAGGCGGCGGAGATCGACGCACGCACGTTCCACGGCGTCGGTCCCTTCGAAGTCGAGAACGGGAAGATCATGTTCCCGTCGAGCGCGCGCGCGACGTTCTCAGAGGCGTTCGGCGATGCGCTAACGGCCATCGCCGACCGCGACTCGCGCGTCATCGCGATCACCGCGGCGATGCCGGACGGCACGAAACTGTCGAAGTTCCAGAAGCGCCATCCCGACCGCTACGTCGACGTCGGGATCGCCGAGGCCCACGCGGTCTGCTTCGCGGCAGGCGCCGCCGCGGCCGGCCTGCGCCCCGTCTGCGCGATCTACTCCACCTTCTTGCAACGGGCGTACGACCAGATCGTCCACGACGTCACGATTCAGCGGCTGCCGGTCGTGTTCGCGATCGACCGGGCGGGGCTGGCCGGCGACGACGGGCCGACCCACATGGGGCTGTACGACATCGCGTACCTGCGCACGCTGCCGTTCGTGACGATCATGGCGCCGCGAACGGAGGCCGAACTGCGGCCGATGCTCGAGTACGCGCTGACGCTCGACGGGCCTTCGGCGATCCGCTACCCGCGCGGCAGCGCGGACGGCAACCACGACGATCCGGTCGCGCCGCTGATCGGCGGGCGGGCGGAGGTGCTGCGGAGCGGCTCCGGCGTGGCTATCCTCGCGCTCGGAAATACCTGCGACGCCGCCCTCGACGCCCACGACCTCCTGGTCGCGGCCGGCATGGCGCCGCCGACGGTGGTCAACGCCCGTTTCGCCAAACCCCTCGACGGCGCGCTCCTGAGCGAGCTCGCGGGCCGGCACCATCGGCTGCTGACGCTCGAGGAGCACTCGCTGGAGGGCGGCTTCGGCTCGGCCGTCTTGGAGTACGTCGCCGACAACGGCTTGCAGGTCACCGTGGAGCGCATCGGCATCCCGGCCGTCCTGGTCCAGGCGGGCAAGCAGCGCGAGCAGCGGGCAGGCTTCGGGCTGACCGGCGAGAACGTGGCCGCCCGGGTGCGGGCCGCAGCCGCGGCCCCCGCACGTTTTCCGTAGGAGTCACCGTTCTTAACATCATGATGACCTTGCCGTTTTCCCTCAGCGGCCTATTGGCCGCCGCCACCGCGACGCTCCCACCGGGCGTCGCCGGCGCTGCCGCCAAGCTTCCCGCCGGTGCTGCAGGCGCCGCGGGTGCCGCCGGCGCCGCCGCGAAGGTGCCCGCCGCGCTGCCTTCGTTGAACCCGTTCATCAATCAGGTTCAGTTCACGCAACAGCCGAAGACGCCGCTGGCCACCAACGCCGCGTGGCTGACGCACGGCCTGGCCGGGATCTTCATCGTGCTCGCCATCTCTCTGGTGGTGCTGCTTGCGTTCCAGACGACGAAGCAGGAAGGCCTCAGCGGAACCATCGGCGGACGCGTCGAGTCGGCCTACCGGCCCCGCCTCGGCTTCGACCAGCAGTTGGCGCGCATGACGTCGTGGGTTGCGATCGGCTTCGTGTTCGTAGGCTTCTTGCTGTCGATTAGCGGGATCTAGGGACCGGGCGCGCGTTGTCGTTACTCGAGGTCAAGGACCTCAGGGTTTCGTTCAAGACCGAGGACGGGATCGTCAGCGCCGTGAACGGGCTGTCTTACTCCGTCGACAGCGGCTCCACGCTCGGCATCGTCGGCGAGTCGGGATCGGGCAAGTCCGTTACGGCGCTGTCCGTCATGCGGCTGATCCCGATGCCGCCGGGCCGGATCGATGCGGGAACCGTCACGCTGCGCGGGCAGAACCTGCTGACGAAGTCCGAGAGCGAGATGCGGAAGATTCGCGGCAAGGACATCGCGATGATCTTCCAGGACCCGATGACGTCGCTGAACCCCGTGCTGACCGTCGGCGATCAGATCAATGAGGCCGTGCAGTTGCACCTGAAGCTCGGCCGCAAAGACGCCCTTGCCAAAACGATCGACATGTTGCGGCTGGTGCGCATCCCGGCCGCCGAGAAGCGCGTCAACGACTACCCGCACCAGTTCTCGGGCGGTATGCGCCAGCGCGTGATGATCGCGATGGCCCTGTCCTGCGACCCAGACGTGCTGATCGCCGACGAGCCGACGACGGCCCTCGACGTCACGATCCAAGCGCAGATCCTGGCCCTGATGAACGAGATGCAGGAGCGGCTCGGGTCGGCCATCGTCCTCATCACGCACGATCTCGGCGTCGTGGCCGAGACCTGCAAGAACGTCCTCGTGATGTACGCCGGCAACCTCGTGGAGTACGGCTCGGCGGCCCAGATCTTCGCCGAACCGAAGCATCCGTACACGATGGGGCTGCTGGCCTCGCTGCCGCGCCTGGACGAGACGGACCAGACGCGACTGGTCCCCATCGAGGGTCAGCCGCCGAACCTCTTGCGCATCCCCCCGGGCTGCTCGTTCGCGCCCCGCTGCAAGTATCGCATGCCGATCTGCAGCGAGACCGTCCCGACCTACGATTTCGGCGGCGGCCACATCGCGCGCTGTTTCCTGTACGATCAGCGAACGGAATCCGAACGTAAGCTCGACGTGAAGAGCGCCCCCAGCACGCCCCCCTCAGGGACCGCGCCCGCCGGAGTTGCCGCACCGTGAACGGCAAGGCGGAGCAGGGCGAACTGGTCGTCGTTCGCGACCTCTACAAGTACTTTCCGATCAATGCCGGCATCTTCTCGCGCCACGTCGGCGACGTGCGCGCCGTGGACGGCATCGATTTTACGATCCGCCGCGGCGAGACGCTGGGGCTCGTCGGAGAATCGGGCTCCGGCAAGACGACGGCGGGCCGCGTCGTCCTGCGCCTGCTGCCGGCGACGAAGGGCGAGGTCCTATTCGAGGGCCGCAACGTCCACGAACTCGGGCTCGAGGAAGTTCGCAAGCTCCGTAAGGAGATGCAGATCATCTTCCAGGACCCGTACGCGTCGCTGAATCCGCGCATGTCGGTCGGCGCGATCGTCGGCGAGCCGCTCGGCATCCACGGGATCGCGAAGGGTAAGGCTGCCGAGGACCGCGTCCAGGAATTGCTGCGGCTCGTCGGCCTGCAGCCGTACCACGCCAATCGCTTCCCGCACGAGTTCTCCGGCGGGCAGCGCCAGCGCATCGGCATCGCCCGCGCGCTTGCGGTGAATCCGAAGTTCATCGTCGCCGACGAGCCGGTCTCGGCGCTCGACGTCTCCATCCAGGCGCAGGTGATCAACCTACTCCAGGACCTCCAGGAGCAACTGGGCCTCACCTATCTCTTCATCGCCCACGACCTGTCGGTCGTGCGCCACATCTCGAACCGGGTCGCCGTGATGTACGTCGGCAAGATCGTCGAACTGGCGAGCCGCGACGACCTCTACGAGCGGCCGTTGCACCCGTACACGCAGGCGCTGCTGTCCGCGATTCCCGTGCCCGATCCGTCCGTCGAGGCGCGGCGCAAGCGCATCATCCTCGCCGGCGACATCCCGTCGCCCGTCGCGCCGCCGTCCGGCTGCCGCTTCCACACCCGCTGCCCGATCGCGTACGAACGTTGCAAGATCGACGTGCCGGAGTTCAAGGAGTATGCGCCGGGTCACTTCGCCGCGTGCCACTGGGTGGAAGAGCACGGCGGCCAGGCACCCGACCTGAGCGCCGCGCCCGTCGCGACCACGGCGTAGCCGGCCCCACAAACAACGAGAGCGACCGCTGCTGCGATCGCTCTCGTTCAATGATCTCGACGCCGCGTTACTTCTTGCGGGTCGCCTTTTTGCGGGTCGCCTTTTTGCGCGTTGCCTTCTTGGCAACGGCCTTGCCGGCTGCCTTGCGGGTCGCCTTCTTGCGAACCGTCTTGCGGACGGCCTTCTTGGCGGTCGCCTTGCGAACGGCCTTACGCGCGACCTTCTTGCGAACGGCCTTGCGGGTCGCCTTCTTGCGAACGGCCTTGCGGACGGCCTTCTTGGCGACGGTCTTGCGAACGGCCTTACGCGTCGCCTTCTTGCGAACGGCCTTACGGACGGCCTTCTTGGCAACGGCCTTCTTGGCGGTCGCCTTCTTACGCGTGGCCTTCTTGCGCGTGGCTTTCTTGCGTCCGCCCTTGCCGGCCACCACGGCCTCGATGGGCTCGGGGGCCTGCTCCAGCAAACCTGGCTCCATGCACTCCTCCTCGTCCGGAATTCGGACGACGTCGAAACGAGCAAGCGCCGACGTCAGCGTCGACGCCTTTGGTTGCATCCTACAACGCGTGCGCGGAATATGCAACACGTGCGCGCGTGCCGGCGCGCTACGCGGGCGCGCCACGCGGGCGCGTAACCGCTCGGTTTTTTGCGCCCTGCTTGACGCCACAGGTATACTTAGGGCGTTTTCGACCCGGCCGGAGGTCCCCGGCCCACGGAAGCGAGGAGAGTTTGGGCAAACCCCTGATCATCGTCGAGTCGCCGACGAAGGCGCGTACGATCAAGAAATTTCTGCCGCCCCGTTTCGTGGTGAAGGCCTCGGTCGGCCACGTCCGCGATCTGCCGAAGAGCACGCTGGGCGTCGACGTCGAGCACGACTTCGCGCCGCGCTACCTGACCATTAAAGGGAAGGGCGACGTCATCAAAGAGCTGCGGAGCGCCTCCAAGGGAGCCTCCGAAGTCTACCTCGCGACCGACCCCGACCGCGAGGGCGAAGCCATCGCGTGGCATCTCGCCGAGCTGCTCAAACTCGAAGACCCCAAGCGCATCGAGCTCCACGAGATCACCAAGGAAGCGGCGCTCGAGGCCCTCCGCAACCCGCACCATATCGACATGGACCGCGTCAACGCGCAACAGGCCCGGCGGATCCTCGACCGGCTCGTCGGGTATCAGATATCGCCGCTGCTCTGGGCGAAGGTGCGCAGCGGGCTGTCGGCCGGCCGCGTCCAGTCGGTCGCCGTCAAACTCATCGTCGACCGTGAGCGCGAGATCCGCGCCTTCGTGCCGCGCGAGTATTGGACGATCGTCGCGTTCCTCGCGAGCGCCGGGTCGCCGGTCGTGTTCCCCGCCGAACTCCACACGATCGACGGCGAAAAGGCGGCGGTCTCCGACGGCGAGACGGCCGCGCGCATCGTGGCAGACCTCGAGGGAGCCCGCTATCGCGTCGCGTCCGTCAAAAAGCGCGAGGTGCGCCGCAACGCGCCGCCGCCGTTCACGACGTCCACCCTGCAGCAGGAGGCCTCGCGCAAACTCCGGCTTCGTGTGCGCCGCACGATGCAACTCGCCCAGGCGCTGTACGAGGGCGTCGATCTCGGCAGCGACGGCACGCAGGGCCTCATCACCTACATGCGCACCGACTCGACCCGCATCTCCGACAGCGCTCGCGATGCCGGCCGCGCCTACGTCGCGGCGGCGTTCGGCCCCGACTACGTGGGCGGCGACCGGGTCCACCGGTTGAAGGCCGGCGCGCAGGACGCGCACGAGGCGATCCGCCCGACCGATCCGCATCGCACGCCCGACAGCCTGTCGTCACACCTCAAGCGCGACGAACTGCGCGTCTACCGCCTCATCTGGGAGCGCTTCATCGCGTCGCAGATGGCGCCGGCGCTGCTCGACCAGACCACGGCCGACATTGCGGTCGACACCGGCCGCCCGGCGCCGGCCTACGTGCTGCGCGCGACCGGCAGCGTCATGCGCTTTACGGGCTTCACCGCCGTCTACGAAGAGGGCCGCGACGACGAGGCCGCGCCGGCCGGCGAGGCACCGGCCGACGGTGCGGCGCGCGCGAGCAAAGCGAAGACGCCGTTGCCGCCGCTCGAGGCCGAGGACGACCTGCGTAAGGAGCGCATCGATCCCAAGCAGCACTTCACCGAGCCGCCGCCGCGCTACACCGAGGCGACGCTCGTGAAGGCGCTCGAGGACAACGGCATCGGCCGCCCGTCCACGTACAGCGCCATCGTCGAGACGATTCAGGCGCGCCAGTACGTCCAACAGGTCGACCGCCGCTTCGCCCCCACCGAGATCGGCGAGGCCGTCAACGACCTGCTCAGCGAGCACTTCAAGGACGTCATGGACCTGAAGTACACGGCCTCGATGGAGCGCGAACTCGACCTCGTCGAGGAGCGCAAGGCCGACTGGGTGGACGTGCTGCGAAAGTTCTACGGTCCGTTCCGCACAGAACTCGACGAGGCCGAGCGCAAGCTTCCCAAACTCGAGGTACGCGACGAACCGACCGACGATATCTGCGAAAAGTGCGGCCGCCCGATGGTGATCAAGAGCGGCCGCTACGGCCGCTTCATCTCGTGCTCGGGCTACCCCGAGTGCAAGACGACGAAGCCGATCCTCAAGGACACCGGCGCGCTCTGCCCGCTCGACGGCGGCAAGATCGTCGAGCGCAAGTCCAAGCGCGGCCGGACGTTCTACGGCTGCGCGAACTACCCGGCGTGCGCGTTCGTCTCGTGGGATCGCGTCGTTCCCGAGCGCTGCCCCACCTGCGGTTCGTACGTCGTCGCCAAGGCGCGGCGCGGCGTGGTGACCCTGCAGTGCGCGGCGGACAAAGAGCACGACACCTCGTCGCTGCAGACCGAACGCACGTCGGACGCCGCGGAGTTGGAACCCGCAGGCGCATGACCCTCCGCGTTCTGGGGGGCGGGCTGGCGGGGTGCGAGGCGGCTTGGCAGGCTGCGAACCGGGGCGTCGAGGTCACGGTCTTCGAACAGCGTCCGCACCGCCGGTCGCCGGCGCACGTGACCGACGGTCTGGCCGAACTCGTCTGCAGCAACTCGCTGCGCGGCGCCGGGCTCGAAAACGCCGTCGGCCTGCTCAAGGCGGAGCTGCTACGGCTCGATTCGCTGATCGTCGGCTGCGCCCAGGAGACCGCCGTGCCGGCCGGCGGAGCGCTCGCGGTCGACCGCGAGCGGTTCTCGGCGCTCGTGCAGTCGCGGCTGGAAGCCCACCCGGGCGTGCGCCTCGTACGCGAGGAGATCGCGGCGATCGACCTCGACGTGCCGACCGTCGTCGCGTGCGGGCCGTTGCCGTCGGATGGACTGTCGGCGGCGATCGACGCGCTGCTCGAGCGCGTCTGCGGGCCCGGCGGCGAGCGGCGCCGGCTGCACTATTACGACGCGGCCTCACCCATCGTGGCGGCCGACTCGCTCGACGAGTCGCAGATGTATCGCAAGTCGCGCTACGAGCGGGGCGACGGCGACGACTACCTCAACATTCCGCTCGACCGCGAGCAGTACGCGCGGTTCGTGCGCGACCTGAGAGAACTGCCGCGCCACCAGCCCAAGGAGTTCGAGGCCGACGCCGCCGCCGGCCGTGCGCCGTACTTCGAGGGTTGCCTGCCGATCGAGGAGATGGCCGACCGCGGCGACGACGTGCTGCGCTTCGGGCCGATGAAACCCGTCGGCCTGCGCCACCCCGTGACGGGCGTGACCCCCCACGCCGTCGTGCAACTGCGCAAAGAGACCGTCTCCGGCAGCGCCTTCAACCTGGTCGGCTTTCAAACGCGCCTGACGTGGCCGGCGCAGCGCGAAGCGTTCGGACGTTTGCCGGGGCTCGCGAACGCGGAGTGGCTCCGCTACGGCGTCATGCACCGCAACGCGTTCATCGACGCGCCCCGCCTGCTCGACGGCGAACTGCGCCTGCGCGGAGCGGAGCGGACGTGGTTCGCCGGCCAGATCACGGGCGCCGAGGGCTACGTCGAGGCTGCAGCGTGCGGCGCCATCGCCGGCATCTCGGCCGCGCTGCGGCTGACGGGAACGTCGCCGCCGGCGGTCCCGGCCGATACCGCGCTCGGCGCCGTCGTCGCGCATCTGCAGAACACGGCGACGGCCGACTTCCAGCCGTCCAACGTCAGTTGGGCGTGGTTCTCGCCGCTGCCGCCCGGCGAGCATACGCGGGACAAGCGCGAGCGCCGCCGGCGGATGGCCGCCCGGGCGCTGGGCCACGTGGACGCCTGGCGCGCGGCCCTGGCCGGCGGCCCCGCTGCAACTCATCTCGCCGGCGTCGGGTAGCTAACGCCGACCATGAGGATTCGCTCGACGACGATCGTCGCGGTGCGCCGCGACGGCAAGCTGGCGGTAGCCGGCGACGGCCAAGTCACCTTCGACAAGACCGTGATGAAGCACGGCGCGCGCAAGGTACGCCGCGTCGGCGGGGGGAGCGTGCTCGCGGGCTTCGCCGGCAGCGCCGCGGACGGCATCACGCTGCTCGAGAAGTTCGACGGCAAACTCTCCGAGTACAAGGGCAACCTGCTGCGCGCCGCCGTCGAACTCGCCAAGGACTGGCGCCAGGACCGCGCCCTGCGGCGGCTCGAGGCGTTGCTGCTCGTCGGCAACGCCGACCATCTGCTCGTGCTGAGCGGCAACGGCGACGTGATCGAACCCGACGAGGGCGTCGCGGCCATCGGCAGCGGCGGCCCCTACGCGCAGGCCGCGGCCGATGCGTTGCTCCGCAATACGCAGATGTCCGCCGAGGAGATCGTGCGCGAAGCGCTCCGCATCGCCGCCAAAATCTGCATCTACACCAACGACGAGATCGTCGTGGAGACGGCGTAACGGTGACGACCCCTACCGTCCTCGAAGCTCAAGCGCTGACGCCGCGCGGCATCGTCGCTGAGCTCGACAAGTACATCGTCGGGCAGGCCAAAGCCAAGCGCGCGGTGGCGATCGCGATGCGCAATCGCTACCGCCGCGAGCGCATCGCCGGCGACATGCGCACCGAGATCATCCCGAAGAACATCCTGATGATCGGGCCGACCGGCGTCGGTAAGACGGAGATCGCGCGCCGGCTCGCGACGCTGTCCGGCGCGCCGTTCGTCAAGGTCGAAGCGACGAAGTACACCGAGGTCGGCTACGTCGGGCGCGACGTCGAGTCGATGGTGCGCGACCTCGCCGAGGCGGCGATCCGCATGGTGCAGGAAGAGCGCCGCGGCGACGTCGCCGAGGCCGCCGACGAGGCGGCGGTGGAGCGGGTCGTCGACCTGCTGTTTCCCGACACGCGCCCTCCGCAGCCGCAGGCGCAGGCCAATCCGTTCGCGGCGACGCTCGGCTCGATCTTCGGCGGATCGTTCGCGCAGCCGCCGCAGCCGCCGCAGCCGCCGCAGGCAGGACAGGCGCCGCCGCAGCCGCCGCCCAACTCGGCGACGATTCGCGAGACCGCGCGCCAAGACGTGCTGCGTGGCTTCTACGACGTGCGGCTCGTCGAGATCGACGTCGAGGAGACCCCGAGCCTGCCGATCGGCGTCATGGGCGGCGAGCCGGGCATGGGCGGCGACATGGGCGAGATGCTCGGCGGCCTGCTGCCCAAGCGCAAGACGCGCAAGCGCGTCACCGTGGCCGAGGCGCGGCGCATCTTCGCGGCCGAAGAAGAGGCCAAGCTGATCGACATGGACGCCGTCAAGCGCGAAGCGCTGCGGCGTGCGGCCGAGAACGGCATCATCTTCATCGACGAGATCGACAAGGTCGCGGGCCGCGAGGGCAGCCGCGGGCCGGACGTCTCGCGGGAGGGCGTGCAGCGCGATATCCTGCCGATCGTCGAGGGCAGCACCGTGCAAACGAAGCACGGGGCGCTCAAGACGGACCACGTCCTGTTCATCGCGGCGGGCGCCTTCCACGTGAGTAAACCGTCCGATCTGATCCCGGAACTGCAGGGCCGCTTTCCGATTCGCGTCGAGCTGGATTCGCTGACCGCGGAAGACTTTCGCACGATTTTGACCCAGCCGCGCAACGCGCTGGTCGAGCAGTACAAGCAATTGCTCGCGGTCGAAGGCGTCGCGCTCGACTTCACGAGCGACGGCATCGAGCAACTTGCCGCCTACGCGATGCAGGTCAACGAGCAGTCCGAGAACATCGGCGCGCGGCGCCTGCACACCGTCCTCGAGCGGTTGCTCGAAGACGTGTCGTACGGCGCGCCCGAGGATGCCGGCGACGTCCGCGTCGACGCCGCCTACGTGCGCGACCGGCTCGGCTCCATCGTCGGCAACGCGGACCTCAGCAACTTCGTTCTCTAGCGCACGGAGATGTCGAGCCAGACGAGCGCGGCCGTCGTCGCGCCGTCGAAGATGCCGCGAACGAGGATCGGGACCCACAGGTTGTTCGTGCGCCGGTAGAGCAGCGCGAGCATCGTCCCGTACAGCACGAAAAACGGAAAGAGCGCAACGTCGAGGCGCGCGAACGCGAACAGCGCGCCGCTGCCGAAGGCCGCTCGCAGCGGCGTCGTGCGCGCTTCGAGCGCCTTGAACGCGACGCCGCGGAAGAAGACCTCCTCGGCGACCGGGGCGAGCGCCGCGGCCACGAAGACGGCGACGATGACCCCGGCCCAGTTGACGACGCGGAAGCCTTCGAGCCCGGTCTGGACGTGCGCGCCCGCGCCGATCGCGGCCAGGTAGGCGTAGGTCAGCGCGCGCAACCCCGCTACCGCGAACACGCCGAGCGCGACGGCAAGGGCATCCCCGGCGACCGGCCGCCGCAGCCCTAGCGCGCCGAACCAGCCGGTCCCTCGTGCCCGCAAACGCGCGCCGAGCACCGCCAGGCCCGCCAGATAGCCCGCCACGCGCGGTAACTGGCCCGCCACGGCCGCCGGGTCGTCCACGGGGGCGTGCGCCCACCACAGGGCCGCGGCGACCGCCAGGGCGGCGCCGATGCCCGCGGCGGCCGCTCCCAGGAGGGTGAGCGCGGCCGGGCGCGGCGCAAACGGCTCCGCTACGGGGTCGGGGGCGCCCGGTATTTGACGCGTCTCGTAGAATGGATTACGCGATGCCGTACATTCGGACGATCCTCACCGACAATCACCCGACGCTGCGCAGGGTGGCCAAGCGCGTCGAGCGGTCGGAGATTGCCGACCCTCTCTTCCAGCAGTTGATCGACGATATGTTCGAGACGATGTACGAGGCTCCCGGAATCGGCCTCGCCGCGCCGCAGGTCGACGTCTCGAAGCGGCTATTCGTCATCGACATTCAGGACGACGAGCCCGGCCACGGGCCGTACGTCGTCATCAACCCGCGCTTCACGCTCACCGAGGGCGAGATCGAGTCCATCGAGGGCTGCCTGTCCGTGCCCGGCTACGTCGGCGACCTCACTCGCTTCGAACGCGTCGTCTGCACCGGGCTCGACCGCCGGGGTAACAGGATCACCCTCGAGGGCACGGGCCTCTTCGGCCGCTGCCTGCAGCACGAGATGGACCACCTCGACGGCGTGTTGTACGTCGACAAGGCGCGCAACGTCCGGCTCGCCGTGACGGAAGAGGAGAAGGCTGCAGCCGAAGGCGGCGAGGCGCACGAAGGCGACGAGGCGCTCGAGGCCGCCGAGGCAGCGGTTCCACGTTAGCGCGCAACGGCCGCGCGCGGTCTTCTTCGGCACGAGCGAGTTCGCCGTGCCCGCGCTGCGCGCGCTGAACGCCGTCGCCGAGGTCGTCCTGGTCGTCACCCAGCCGGACCGCCCGCGCGGCCGCGGCCAGCGCTTGCAGCCGACGCCGGTCAAGGCGGAGGCGCAGTCGCTGGGCATCGCCACGAGCGAGCCGCAACGCCTGCGCGACGCGCTCGGCGAACTCGCCGCAGCCGGCGCCGACCTGTTCGCGCTCGCGTCGTACGGGAAGATCGTGCCGCAGGCAGTCCTCGATCTGCCGC
>Ga0182016_10001239_pt1 | contig 31152 bp, 20 predicted proteins | sample 712S2MmetaG_FD_120491 | JGI IMG/M metagenome (GOLD analysis project Ga0182016, IMG submission 120491) | Permafrost microbial communities from Stordalen Mire, Sweden - 712S2M metaG | ecosystem: Environmental > Terrestrial > Soil > Wetlands > Permafrost | place: Sweden: Stordalen | collected...
AAAGTTCTTTTTACCTCTGGTTACGCGGAGGAGCCCATCGCGCACCACGGAATCCTTGAACGCGGCATCAGGTTCCTGCCCAAACCTTATACACCGGTTTCGCTCGCCCATAAGGTGCGCGAATCATTGGATGGCTGAATTTTGTTTGGGTATAAACCGGAAAGGCTCCGCGCGCTAAAATGCGATGGTCAGGAGCTGCCGGCTGTCACTGAAACGTCACATTGGTGGTTTGGGAAAAGTCTTGCAAATCGGCCTCGTGAGGATATTATTAAATGCGGCTAATAGTCAGAGTTAGTTAGAAGTGCCCAACAAATCAGGAAGGCCGGGCTCACGTCTTTAAAGCTTAAATTACGTATTTCGCGAACATGCAAATGCGCCGGGTCTTCCACCATGACAACGACGGACGCAAGGTTGCGAATCGATTCAATTAACCCCGCAGTGAGGCTTATCTTTTATGAAAACGAAGCATCCCCCGAGATTTTGCCCGCATTACCTATTGCTCGCAGTCATTCTGGTTCAGATCCTATTGGCTGCGGCGACGGCTGGGGCTGCGACCGGGAAAGGCAGTTCAAGCTCCCTCGCTTTGGGCGAATCCGTCAACCCGGCGACTGGCCCGCTCGGGAGTTTTCTCAATTTCAATATCACATTGACCAACCTGAACCCGGTTGCGGCCAGTAATATCGTGGTTCAGGATGTGTTGCCTGCCGGGTTGGCCGTCACGGCCAGTTCGACCATGTCTGGTTCTTATAGTTCCGGGGACTGGTTGGTGCCCTTTCTCGCCGGTGGCACGACAGCGAATCTTACGCTGACGACGAGAATTATTGGCTCGGGAACGATGACTAACACAGTCTTGCTTTTAACTTCCACACCGCAGAATACCAATTTCGCCGGCAATACTGCGAGCGTTTCCGTTACGGGGACGCCGGTCACGGGGCTGGCGGTGCAAGTGATCCAGTGTGACAGCCAAGGGCGGGTGGCTGGCCCGCTCGCCGGAGCTTCGGTGTCAGTCGTTGGCTCGGTTTCGGGGATGACGGACGCCACGGGACAATGGAGTTCCACGAACATAACGGCCGGGACCTATACGGTCACGGTCACGAACAGCGGATTTTATCCGGTTTCGCACACGGTGACGATTGTGCAGAATCAGATGCCCCTGGAGTCGTTTGAGCTGGCGACTAATAGCGGACCGGGCGCGCCGACGGTGTTCGATTTTGGGTTGCCTCAGGGCAAATACCTTATTCCCGCCATGCCCGGCATGGTGACGTTTTCGGCGATGGTGGCTTGGAACGGGACGCCGGGCTCGGTGGTTTTCACCGTCAATGGCACACCGGTAACGGCCACACTGACCGAGTTGGGGAACGGTCTGGCGCAGGCGATTATCACGGTGCCGGCCCCGGCTGCCATCGCGACCGCCAACGAACTGATCGCGACCGCGGTGAATGGCGAGAATCTGACCCGCATTTGCAACGCGGGCGCTTTTTTTGAACCGTTGCCCGGAATCATTTCAAGCTGGTACACTTGGCTGGCCAACTCCATTACCTGGAGCAGCTCCGCGTCGTCCGTCGGGACGCCGATGATCAGCTACATGTACAAGACCAATTACACCATCTATTCCAATTCGATCCCCAGCGACAGCCTGACGCTATCCAGCACTTTGGGAGTAAATCTTGCGGCGGGTTTCACCCCGACCGATGGCACTTTCAAAGGGACGGTGGGCGCCAGCGGTACGGGCAAGATTTCGGCGAATTTGCCGGGAGCAGCCGGCGTGAAGGTATTCGCGGAGGGTAATGTTGGATTGAACGGCACGCTGAAGCTTGCCTTTGCCGGGTTGAATCCGCCGGCGATCACACCCGGTTGGGGCGTCTCGTTAACCGTCAAGGACGGGGTGAAAGCGCCCGCCGCGAGTTTTATTCCAGCCGTGCTGCCGGCGGCGGCCCCGGCGATTACCTTCCTCCAAAGTGTATGGGGCGTCAAATCAGTCATCAACAGCCTTAAACTCGGGGCGACCCTCACCGAGGGCGGCTCGCTCAATGGCGTTTACCAGAATGCGGCCTTGGGCAGTTGTTTCCTCTACACGACCAGCCTGACTGGAAAGCTGAATGCCGGGCTGGAATTGGAAGCCGCGGTGGAGCTCGGCCCGGTAATGGCGAAAGTTTACGGGGGAGGCCAAGGCACGGTGGCAATCAATCTTTGCCCGGAGCTGGCTTTCAACAGCCTTACGCTTGAAGCTTATGCGGGCGTCTCCGCCAGCGCATATATTTTCAGTTTCGACAAGCGGTATTCGGCGACATTGATGTTCGGCGGAGCGGCCAGCCCGATGTTCGCGTTGGATAACCCCGGCTTGCCTGTGACCCGGGATTTTGAGAGCCCTGCCAGTGTCTGGGAACCGATCGGCAATACCCTTTCCTCGTGGGGGCCGGCCGACCAGTTGATAGCGCCCGTGAGTACGACTGCGCCTGGATTCATTAAACCCCTGACTTCAGACAACAGTCTGTCCAGCCAAAGCATCGTGGTCTCAAACGTCCTGGACTCCGCCAGTCCGTCTATTTATGCGGATTCCTCGGAAACAGTGGTGCTGTTCACCTTATTTGATGCCACGAAGCCGTGGTACGCGGCAACTGATATCGGCGCCTTGCGTCAGACCAATGGCGGCGCATGGACGTTAAGCCAGGTGACGCAAGATAGTACGGCCGATTTCGCACCGAAGGTGGCCGGCGTTAACACGAACCTGTTATTAGGGGCTTGGGAACGGATTGACGGAGACATATCCGGAACCACGAACCCGGTGCAGGTCGTGGGCGACCTGGAAATCGTCGCGGCATGGTTCGATCCCGAGTCCGGAACCTGGAGTACTCCCATCCAACTCACCACCAACTCGGTGGTGGACCGCGACCCGCTGCCGGTGGTGTTTGGCTCGACGCAGGGCATCTTCTGGGTGGAAAACGCGGGAGACGACGCGATAGGCGATGTTACCAACGGCGATAGCCTGATGTATTCGCAATGGACGGGAAGCGGGTGGTCGACCCCGCAAGCCTTATGGACTTCAGGAACCAACGGGATTCTCTCCTTCGCATTCGTGGCGGATGGATCCGGCCAGGGTCACGTGGTGTTCGAGGTGGACCAGGACGGGGAGCAGGATACCGTCAGTGATCGCGAGTTATACACTTTGGCCACCGCCGGGGGCGTCTGGCAACCGGCCGTCCAGCAGACCTTCGACAGCGTGGGCAACTCAATGCCGGTCCTAGTGGCGCCCAATGGCAATCCGGTGTGCGTCTGGAATCAGGGGGGCACACTGCTTTACACGCCGCTCAACGCCTGGAACGCGAAACCGGTTTATGCGCAGGTGACACCAGTTACGGACGCGCCAATCCTCGCGGGAGTAACCATGCCCGGCGGGGCGGCGGTGGCTTATGCTGCACAGTCGCTGGATGGCGTGGAGCTTTACAGTTCGTTCTACAATGCGGCGCAGGATGTCTGGACGCTGCCGCAGCAACTGACCAGCGATACCAACGAGGAAAGTTCCGTCGCGCTGGCTTTTGACGACACCAACCTGGTGACCGCCTACGAGGATACCCAGATGATTTACACAAACGTGGATTTGGTTGTGAGCAACCAGTCGGTGACGGTGTCCAACGCGCCGGCGCCCGGCCGCACCGATTTGTGCGTACTGAAGTACTTGCCGGGGTCGGACGCAGGCGTGCTCAACGGCTCGCTTAACCTGGATCCGCCCAATCCGGCACCCGGCACTAACGCAACCGTTAGCGCGGTGATCGAGAATTTTGGCGACGTGCCATTGCAACAAATCCCGGTGGCATTCTACGATGGAGATCCACAGGCCGCGGGTATAATGATCGGCAGTCTGCAGTATGTCGTGAACCTTGGGGGAGGCGGCGCCACGCAACAAGTTTCGGTCGTGTGGAACGTGCCGGGGGGAAATTCGTCACACCAGGTTTTTGTGGTGGTGGACCCGGGGGATACTCTGCCCGACCGCGACCGATCCAACAATACCAACAGTCTGCTGTCAGTATTGCCTCAGCTCGTCGTGGATTCGACCGCAGACACGGAAGATGGTCCTAGCAGCACTTTACTGGTCGCGAATATCTTAAACCAAGGCGTCATTTCTACGGGACCGTTTACAGTGTCCTGGCGGCTGGGAAGTCCTGATGGTACAGAAATCGCCAGCAGCCAAGTCGGACCGCTCGCGGCGGGACAAAGTGTTCCGGCCACGGCCACGTGGAACACGAGCGACATCCCGTTCACCTCACCCTACGCCGTCGTTTACACCATCGCGGACAGCAGCAACAACGTGGTGGAATTTGACGGAACGAACAGCACTTACATGCAGATGGTCAGCGTGGTGCCCAGTTGGGTGCCGCAAATCACGGGCATCAGCGTGACGAACAGGTCGTCGGTGCAGATTCAGTTTAACGCGGCCAACTCCACGCCGGCCGATTTCGTTATTCAAGGCAGTGATTCGCTAGTAGCGCCCGTGTCCTGGCAAGCGGAGTCCGGGGCGACCATCACCGCGGTGTCACCAGGAGTGTTTCAAGCCGTCGTTCCGGCCCAAGGTAATATGATGTTCTATCGCGTGCAGACGACGTCGCCTTGAGGCGCTAATCACTTTTGAGGTGCGATTCTTAAGACCCATTCGCAGTGTTCCCGCTTTTCATCGTTGCGGCCTGGCCTCGTTCAAGCCGTATTCAAAAGGGCGCATCCTGCTGCCCCCGGTTTTCGGAAGCCGGACCCTCACCCTGATCCTCTACCGTCGGACGGGAGAGCGATTGGATGATTGCTGTTATTTGTAAACGGGTCGAGCGTGATACAGCATCCGGTGGTTCGGAGATTGGGGGCAGTGGTAGGATGCGCCCAACTCACGGGGACCTGACCCGGAAAAACTGCTTCGGGAAGTTGGTAACGGGCGTGGTGAACTGGAAGATTGACCCGTTGCCGATGATATTCGAATAAAAAGTCCAGTTAGCAGGTTCCAGATTAGTGGTTTGCTGGATCGTATAACTTTGGTTGTTGGCGGTCCCAAAACTGAATTTGAAAATATTGCCCGTTTTCCCCGGCGATTGGATCTGCGCCGGCACGGTTCCAGTGACCACCAGCTCAACATAATTTGGGAAATAGCTGACTGTAATGCCCGCCGGAGCATTGGTGCTGCTGAAAGTCCCGCTGACAGAGTTGCAAGACAGGATTTCAAATTGGTCGCCTTCTACCGGAACATAACCATTGGCCAGAACCACGTTCAAAGGGCCGCTCAATGAGACGTCGCCGGCTGCCGCGAGCTGACCAGATTGGTTGGGATTCGAGCCTCCCAACGAGACCGTAAAACTGCCACCGTTTTGTGCGAATCCGCCCTGTTGGATGGCGAGCACCCCGCTATGCGAATTGAGCGCATCGGGCAAGGCAAACGGGGTGACGATCCGCCCTGCCTTAAAAACCGTGCAACAAACAGGTGTTGCACGGCTGGCCTGCACCCGGAAAAACAGAAAATCAGCCGACACGACACCGGAGGCAAAACCAGTGGCTTTCCGTGCAACAGATTGCAACACCCCAAGTGTGAAACAATGCGTGAAACAGGCGTTTTGTGAGTTTTCGGCCAACATCGGTTATCGCATTTATTCATGCGGGGAAAGGGCGTATTTAGGGGGTTGTCGCGCAAGGGAAGTTTTGGTTTAGCAAACCAGCGCCTTCAGCCACTCGGCCATCTCTCCAAACCCATTCAAATTCCCTGCCTTGATCGAATTGCTATTTTGCACGTCCCGCCCGCCCGCTGGCAAGTCGATTCGTCAGCGCCGGTGGATCGGCCTAATAGCGTCCAAATTCCTAAAGGAATGCCTTTGCTTTCGCCGCGAGTGCCGATCAAAGGCTGCCACCGTGGCAAAAATAAAACCTCTGAAACTGGAGATCAGCCAGCTGCGCAGCGGCTGGTTGAAGGCGGAAAACATGTCCGACCCGAAGCGACGGCGGAATTGGCCCCCTTTAGGGAGCGTCATTGCGCTGCGGCGACCGGACAGCGCAGCGCACTATCTTGCATCATTCCTCTCCGGGAGGTGCCTCTGACACTTGGCGTCCATTAACCTCGAAGGGCAATCAGCCCGTCGATGTGAAGTGCAATGCCAGAGCGAAGCGCGACACCGCTTTGGGGGAGAGACCGAACGGATACATATTCCTTGAACCGCTCCCATAAAATGAAAAAAATCAAAACTTTTTGATTCAAGGATTATCAAAACCAGTACGAACGACAAATTCAGGAAATTAAAAGGATTCACCCTGATTGAAGTGCTGATGGTCATTGCCATCATCGCCGTTCTGGCCGCCTTGTTGTTGCCAGCCCTCAGCTCCGCGAAAAAGCGGGCTCAGCGCACGACCTGTCTGAACAATCTGCAGCAGCTCAATCTGGGCGCCCGGATGTATGCCGATGATTTACATGACGCTCCGCCTTCCCCCGGCACGGCGGCAGCCGGGACCAACACAATGCTCCTCTATTCCGGTTACAAGGAGCTCATGAAAAATGACGTCGGCTTGAAAGGCGCCTCGTCACCACAGGACAAGTTGTTTGCCTGCCCGGCGGATGTATTCTTTCCAAGTTTCTTTTTAACCAACGCCACCTGGCTTAGGCACTATGTGTCCATGAGTTTTCATGACCAGCCATTTTCTGATTTTTCCAACTATGTGTTTAACGGTGGAAACAATGTCATCAAAACGAACAAATTAAATAACCTCCCTGTGCCCCGTCCCGGCCTCACGGGTGTCAAGTTGAGTTCGGTGAAACATCCCAGCCGGACGGCCTTGATCTCGGAAGGCTCGGCTCCAGGACTCTGGTCGTGGCACGATCCGACGCCTCCCGTGGTGTTTAACGGTGCTAAAAACATGGTCAGCTTTGTCGATGGCCATGTCAGCTACATCAACATTTTTTGGGACAGCGCCTTTAACGGCGGCATATCAGAAGCATTCATGTATGACCCGCCTGCCAGCTACGATTATCAATGGAGCCCAAATTGACGGCTTCTTGGCCGTCTTCTCGATTTTGGGCACGGTTTGGCGAACAATGTTACCACTCGCCAACGCTTGCCGACCACTGGGACCTCGGCGGCTCTGTGGCAAAGTGAAAATGCATGAGGATCGGCTCCTGCAATTTGTCAGGCCAAACCCGTGATCAGTCTGAAATGCTGATAGAAGTAGGCTGACTTCACTGAAAGGATGTATTCTTTATAGCGTGGTGTGTTGCGTATGTCGAGGGGAACAAGACTGTGATGCAACTCCTCGTAGCGAACTGGCAAAAAATTCACATTCATAGGCTGCGGATCCGCAGTCCCGGCAATAATGCGAACTTGCTCGCCTGCGGCAAGTTGGCAGGAACCGCTGAAGGTGATGGGTGCAGTAAAAAGAAACTGGACGTGCGCATCGCAACCGTCAGTGACCTCCCAAATCTGGCCTCCTTGCGGAAAAGATGCTGGTTCGCTCATAATACAAAATGAGCCTTAAAATGATGGCAAACCATCTTATCGCGGCATATCTCGTTCTCCATAATATGCTTGTATCTCAGGCTATTTCGTTTGTCAACCAGGGTGTTATCCCATAACCATTCGAACCGCGCCACCGCCGAGTCATTGGCGGTCATCGCAGCGCAATGCCCTTACCTACTGAGGGGCCGATTGGACCCGGCCTGGGGGTGGCAAAGAATTTCTCCGGGGATTCTGCTTCAACTCCACTCCGGAAATTGGGTTGTATTTAAATCCAACGTGGAGATGGAGGCCAGGTCGGAATCATCCAGGGTAAAATCAAAGATATTCACGTTTTCCGCGATATGCGCTTTCTGGGAGGATCTGGGGATGGCAATGATTCCCCTTTGGAAATGCCATTTCAGGCTGACCTGCGCAATGGTCTTATTGTACTTGTTTCCGATGCTGGCAAGCGTGGCATTGGTGAAAAGCCCGTTTCGGCCTTCCGCAAAAGGTACCCAGGCTTCCATTTGCACGCCATGTTGCCTTAAGTATTCCAGCGACTTGCCTTCCTGGAAAAATGCATGGGTTTCGATTTGATGGATTGCGGGTTTCACGTCGCTATTTGCAATCAATTCGTCAAGTTGCGCGGGTTCAAAATTGCTCACGCCAATGGCCTTGATTCTGCCCTGATGTTAGAGTTCTTCCATGGCTTTCCAGGAACCTTTCACATCGCCACCAGGCCGGTGAATCAGGTAGAGGTCCAAATAATCCGTGCCCAACTTGTCGATCGAAGTTTGAAATCCTTTCTTCGCCTGTTCGTACCCCATATCGGATTTCCACAGTTTTGAGGTGATGAAGATCTCTTCGCGTTTGATTCCACTCTGTTTGATCCCGGCGCCGACGGACGGCTCAGTACCGTAGATCATGGCGGTATCAATCAGACGATAGCCAAACATGACGGCATCGGCCACGCACCTGACTCTGACGTCGCCGTCGAGGGTCATGGTACCCAATCCGAGTCGCGGCATTTGCAGGCCGTTGTTGAGGGTCACGGACGGAATCAAATACCGACTTGTCGGGATTGCTTCAGATTGCTGATTAAACGGCTTATATTTCGCAAGCATACTTTAATGATGGCTCAGTCACCGTCGATTGGGCAGGCGCAGCAACCTGTTCAAAAAGCTCCGCGCGAAAATCGCTCACTATCGGAATCATGCGACCGTGCATTCCAGCATGAATACCGCGTGCGGCTTGGTCTCGAAATGCGGCTTGAAATTGCGCATCATCGCAAAACTCAATGAGTGCTTGATAGTGTGGCATCTTGGTTTTTGTTCGCGCGCCCGCGTTCCTAAGCAGACGGAACCCAACAATCGAACCAGCTTCCCGAAGCTCACGAAGAAACTCATGAACGATGTTCAATCCCACTGCTTCGTTGACTCCATCGCGCAAATTAAACCAAACATTGTAGTGAATCATAGTCAAGTTGTCTCACGTAAAAAGCCTCGGTCACAGGCGTCTTGCCGACAAATGCAATAATGAAACCCCATTCTCACGCTCGATCCAAATCTCAAGGGGTGGTGGCCTTTGGCTCCGGCGCGATATTGCGGGGCGTCTTTCGCACTTTTGCGTAAATATAAACAAGCGCTCCATTCACGATCAGCCACCCAGCAAGGACAGCCAATCCGCGAGCGGTCGCCTCGGCATGTGTCCAGTTTGTTAACCAATCTGGTTTGCGGCTGACCCACTCTGGCTGAACAAGTCGGTGCGGCCAGTTCTGACAAATAACGTCAGCATCCGTGGTCTTTGGCTCCCAAAGGATATCAAACGAAAAACCAAGAGGTCGTAGCGCCCAGCATCGAAGCAAAGCAGGAGCCATGAGTGTTGCTCCGACCAATCCAAAGATAACCAACACTTTGTAGTCTGTCCGCCTTGATGTGAACCGGATGCTATTCATAATGAACGCGAACGCCGCATAAAGCAGAGCCACCGCCGACTCGCGACGGCGAAGCGGCAGCGTCCGGCTCCGGTGGCGTTAGGCGCTTTTTTACGGCCACTGACTGTCATAAATCTCCGTTCGTGCAAGCGTTTGATTCGAGTCGTCGTTCTCCAGCCGCGCCTCGGACATTCGCGTCCCTTCGCGTCTGGGAGGCGGCTGCGAGGCCAACGTTCGGCACACTTAGCGGTTAATCCTGTCCCCATCCTGTTAATCCTGTCAAAAAAAAACAGCCCGCATTCCCTTTTGTTCAAAGATTTCTGGTGAGGTCGGACATTAGCGTCCCTTCGCGTGAATTCGCGGTTGGAAACGTCTCGGGGATTCCACCCCACACCCCACCCATTTGGCTGTTCATTATCCCCATGCTAACGTTGGAGCCGTGAGAATATACCTGCCGACACTATGCGCTGCATTCGCTCTCGGCTGTGGGATTGCCGGGGCATCTGATCAAGACACCCCTGCTCCGCCGCAAACCAATCCTGTGGAATCCATTCCAATGCCGCTGCCCGCACCGGTCCAACCCCCGAACGTGGTGCCTCTCTCTGATGGCGAGCAGCTCGGCAAAGACATCTTTTTTGACCATACCCTTTCCGATCCGGAAGGTTATTCATGTGCCACCTGTCACCAGCCGGAAACGGGGTTTACGGGACCAAGTTCGGAGTTGAATCGTGTGGCCGGACCGACGCCGGGCGTCGTTCCCGGGCGCACCGACCGGCGCAAACCCCAATCGGTGCCTTATGCCACGTTCAGTCCGGAAGGTCCCCAGCTCGTTGCCGGAACCTATCTGGGGGGCGAATTCTGGGACGGTCACGCCCGGGACGCGGGGGCGCAGGCCGGCATGCCGTTGATCGATCCGATCGAAATGGCCAACCTGCCGGAGGGTCCCTTTCCGCCGCAGGCCGGCGGTTATTCCCCGCTCGTTGTCAGCAAATTGAAAGGCCGGCCATATGCCCCGCTGTTTGAAAGGGTTTTTGGACGCGGCGTTTTCCAAACCTCCACGGACCGGCAGGTTTATGCCATGGTGACCAAGGAGCTGGCGCAGTATGAAGCCTCGGCGGAGATCAACCAGTTCAGTTCCAAATTCGACGCGTGCACGAATGGCACACCGCCCATGAACCTCTACCAGTTCACACCCTCGGAAGAAAACGGGCGGAAACTCTATTTCGGCAAGGCCCAGTGTTTCCAATGTCATTCCTCGGCCTCGCTCGGCGGGGTGGCGCAGGCCACCCAAGGCAGGGAAACTTTTACCATGTATTGTTACGCCAACATCGGAGTCCCAAGAAATCCGGCGAATCCGTACTATGCGGAGACGAACTGCATTGCCAACCCGAACGGGTGCAATCCGTTGGGGCCGGATTACATCGATTACGGCTTGGGCGCAAACCCGAATCCGGCGCCGGACGGCACGCGCTTCATGAACACCACGCCCGGCGACATTCCGCAATTCCGCGGCATGTTCAAAGCCCCGAGCTCCCGGAATGTCGACCAGCGGCCTTATCCCGGTTTCGTGAAATCGTACATGCACAACGGAGTGTTTAAGAGCCTGGAGGAGGTGGTTCATTTCTATAACAAGCGGAACATCGCCACAAACGCGGAGGGGAACGAGGTGACCTTCGTTCTGACGATCGGTCCGCCGCCCGGTTACCGGGCGATTTTCGCGCCGCCGGAAGTCACGAACAACATCCAGAATGACTACGGCCTGACGCCGGATCAGGCTGCGGGCATCAATTTGCTCACCACTTCCTCAAATTCGGTTGCCGATAGTCAAACCTTCGCCCTGTTCAATGGCCAGGTCGGCAACCTCCAATTAACGCCCCAGGAGGAAACCGACCTGGTCAATTTTCTCAAGACCCTCACGGACGGTTACATGCGGCCCCAACAAGTTGCCGCGGGAAGTGCGAGCCCGACGGGCCATTAGACCATTGACATCAAAAACCATGGCCACTTGGAGCGAAGCCCCGATTAAGTTGGTGGGGCGGGAGTCTTGCTGTCGATCATCGACTCGAGCCCACTTCTCCCTTCCGCCATCTACCCTCTGCACTCTGAACTCCCCTCTCAACCCACTTCCTGATATTGCGCGGTGGGGCGAGAGTCTCTCGAGCCCTAACTGAACCAGCCTAACAAACCTTAGAATTTTAGGCTTCGAGCGACTCTCGCCCCACCACGAATAACGAGCGGACACACGTTTTTGAAACACTACAACTCCAGCTGCCTGTCATGAAAATGTCGAGATTCCGACAGGGCGTCGATTGGCCGACGCAATGCAGCCGCAATTTTGGCAGCCAACCGGCCGGCTGGCGCGGGAAAATGGAATTAATTTTTCAGGCAGTCACTGCCCTTTTCCACCTTGAGGCGACGGCGGATATGAAGTTGGCATAGCCAATGCATTTCCACCCGCTACCGGGAGTTTTTGCATGAAGGAATTATTGAATATCAGTGCTGCTCTACAAGATTTGGCTGGCCAGCCCTGCGCCCTGGCAACCGTCGTTGACGTCGAGGGTTCGTCTTATCGACGGCCCGGGGCGCGGATGCTGTTGAGTCCGGACGGACGTTCCTGGGGCATGATCAGCGGCGGGTGCCTGGAACATGACGTGATGGAGCATGCGCAGCGGGCCCTGGAAACGGGCCAGGCCCTCACGGTGCGCTACGATTCCACGTCGGCCGATGACATTGTGTTTGGCACCGGGCTCGGCTGCAACGGGATCGTCAATGTGTTCGTCGAACCGGTGACGGCACAATTCCGCCGGCTGTTTGTCCGGGCCATTGAAAGCTGCACCCGGACGCGGGAGCGCGGCGGCATCGCCACCCTCCTGCATCAGGAAGGCGGCGCGGTGCGATCGTGGGAACATGCTTTTTTGAGCCGGGGTGGCAATTGGATCGGCGGCGGCCCCAATGTCCGGAAATTGGATGCCATTCTGGCCGGAAGCGATGGCGAGCCGTTTACCACCGAGCTGCCTGATGGCTATGTTTTTGTCCAACCGTTGCTTCCACCCATTCACCTGGTGGTGTTTGGGGGTTGGTTGGATGTTGTGCCGCTTATCCGCATCGCCAAGGAGGTGGGGTTCAGGGTCACGGTGGTGGATGCGCGGTGCGGGGCTGCTTCGCCCGCGCTATTCCGTGAGGCGGATTCGGTCCTGCTTTGTTCGCCAGCCGAGTCGGTAGCCCGGATTAAATGGGATCATCGCTCAGCCGCGGTGCTGATGGCTCATCATTTTGAACGGGATCAGGAGGCGCTGGGCGCCCTGGCCCTGGCCCGGGCCACGCCGTTTTACATCGGCATGCTCGGACCAAAGCGACGCCAGGAAAAAATCCTGGCCACCCTCGCCGCGGGGAATGTCGTGCTCCCGGACGGATTCACCAGGAAGCTTTGTGGTCCGGCCGGATTGGATTTGGGCGCCAACTCCCCGGAAACCATCGCCCTCTCAATTGTCGCCGAGATCCAGGCGAAGCACGCCGGTCGTTCCGGCGGAATCCTGAACCAGCGCAAAGGCCGGATCGAAGCAGGCCAAACCGCGCCGCCCAAAATCCCGGAGGATACCGTTCCATCACTGGTGGGAGGTCCTGCATGAAAGTCGCGGCCATCTTGCTGGCGGCCGGGGCTTCCACCCGGATGGGGTGCACCAAGCAACTCTTGCCCTACGGGGAGGAGACGCTGGTGCGCCGGGCGGCGTGGGTTGCGCTCGGGTCTGTCTGCTCAAAGGTGTTGGCGGTACTGGGCGCACGCTCGGAATTGGTCCGCACCGAACTGCAAGATTTGCCGGTCCAATTACTCGTAAATCATCACTGGGCCGAGGGCATGGGTTCATCGGTGCGTTGTGGGGTTCGTGGTGCGCTGGCGCTAGATCCAAATCTCGACGCCATGGTCCTGTTGTTGGCGGATCAACCGCATGTGAGCGCGCAAACCGTCAACCGACTGGTGGCGACGACCAGACGAACGGTAAAGCCAATTGTCGCGTCTGCCTATGCCAATACGTTGGGTGTCCCGGCGCTGTTTACCAGGGACATTTTCGACGAACTAAGAAACCTGCCTTCGAAATGGGGCGCAAAAAAACTCATTTCCGACGGCGGCAACCGGGTGGTGGCAGTGCCCGCCCCGGAAGCAGCTTGGGACATTGATACGCCCGAAAACTACCGCGACTTGAATGAGGTCCACTATGCCAAAGCGATCTACACCTGAAAAATCCGACAAACCGGCGTCTTCGGCCTGGGGCATCAGCCGCCGGTTCTTCCTCTCCCAAATGGGCGCCACCGGCGCGGCCGTGACCGCCGGCGCATTGATTTCCCAAGTCACGGAAACACGGGCCAATGAAGCCCCGGTCGCCACAGCGGACAGAAGCCGGACGGTCCCGGTCAATTTTACCATCAACGGCGAGGAGCACCGGATGATGGTGGATCCCCGGACTTCACTGCTGGACTGCCTGCGCGAACAGATTCAACTCACCGGGACAAAGAAAGGTTGCGATCACGGCCAATGCGGCGCCTGCACGGTGCATGTCAATGGCCGGCGGGCGAACTCCTGCTTGAGCCTGGCGGTGATGCACGAGGGCGATGCAATCACGACCATCGAAGGCATCGGCGAACCCGGCGCGCTGCATCCGGTCCAAGCGGCGTTCCTCGCCTGCGACGCCTACCAATGCGGTTATTGCACCTCGGGCCAGATCATGTCGGCTGTTGCCTTGCTCACTGAACCGTGCGGGCCGAACGATGCCGATGTGCGCGAGTTGATGAGCGGCAACATCTGTCGCTGCGGAGCCTATCCCAACATCCTCGCGGCAATCCGGCAGGTCCGCAACAAACCACAGACTTGATTCCACCCCATGAAAACTTTCGAATTCACCCGGGCCAATGACGTCGCCGCCGCGGTCACGGCCGGAGCCAGATCGAACACAGCGCAACATGGGGCAATCAGCCGGTTCGTGGCCGGCGGAACCACCCTGATTGACTTGATGAAGCTCAATGTCGAGCAGCCCGCGACGCTCATTGACATCAACCGGCTCCCTTATGACCAGATCGAGCCAATGGCCGACGGCGGACTTAAAATCGGTGCGACCGTGCGCAATTCCGACCTGGCTTACAACGCCTCGGTACAGCGGGATTATACCGTGCTTTCCCTTGCGATCCTGAACGGCGCCTCGGCGCAACTTCGCAACATGGCAACGACGTCGGGGAACCTCTTGCAGCGCACGCGCTGTGTTTATTTCCGCGACACCGCCATGCCCTGCAACAAGCGCGACCCGGGTTCCGGCTGCCCGGCCATCGGCGGAACCAACCGGACGCTGGCCATCCTCGGTGGCAGCGATCATTGCATCGCCACCAATCCGTCTGACATGAACGTGGCGCTGTCCGCCCTGGAGGCGACCATTTACGTGACCGGGGTCAAAGGGGACCGAACCATTCCCATTGATGAATTCCATCTCCTGCCTGGCAACACGCCCGAACGCGAAACGGTGCTGGAGCCGGGCGACCTCATCACCCATGTGACGCTGCCGCCGCCGGTTTCGGGCAGCCGCTCGTATTATCTGAAGCTGCGCGACCGCGCCTCATACGAATTCGCGCTGGCATCGGCCGCGGTCGTCGTGGTTGTCGCGGATGGAAATGTGACCTACGCGCGCGTCGCCCTCGGCGGAGTCGGCACCAAGCCATGGCGATCCCGGGAGGCGGAAGCGGCGCTGACTGGTCAGCCGGCGGCGGAGACGACGTTCCGGGCCGCCGCCGAAGCGGCCCTCCGTGACGCGAAGCCACAGAGCGAAAACGGATTCAAAGTGGAGTTAGCCAAGCGCTGCGTCATGCACGCGCTCAAAGTTGCAACCCAAGCCTAAATCACCAGCCAGGAGATATTACTATGCCAGCAAATGATACCGCCCCGTTTTCCGTCATCGGCAAGGACCGTCCCCGCGTGGACGGCCCCTTGAAAGTCAGCGGCCGGGCCATGTACACCTCGGACTATAATTTTCCCGACGCGCTCTACGCCGTGCCGGTCGGCAGCACCATCGGGAAAGGAGAAATCCTGCAACTCGACACCGACACCGCCGGGCAGCTGCCGGGGGTGCGGGCCGTTTTCCATCGCGGCAATATCGGCCGCCTCTTCCGCGCGAACATCCATTTCAGCACCGGACCCGATGTGGCGCTGCAGGACGAGCGCCGGCCGCCCTTCGATGACGATATCATCCGCTATTACGGCCAGTACGTCGCCCTCGTTGTCGCGGATACCTTTGAACAGGCCAAGGCTGCGGCCGATGCGGTGAAAGTGACTTATCGCGAGTCGGAGCCGAATGTGAATCCGCACCTCTTCGGGGACGCGGAAAAGGCGAAGGTGGAAAGTGAACGCGGCGACCCGGAAAAAGCCTTCCACGAAGCCCCCGTGCAGGTGGATCAAACCTACACTCTCCCTCCCGAAACGCACAATCCGATCGAATTGCACTCGAGTGTGGCCCTGTGGGACGGAACGTCGTTCACCCTCTACGAATCCACGCAGGCGGTGGTGAACCACCGCAATGTCATGGCGGAAATGCTTGGGGTGCCCAAGGAAAACGTCCGGATCATTTCCCGGTTTCTAGGCTCCGGTTTCGGGGGAAAGCTCTGGCCGTGGACCCATGCCACGCTCGCGGCGGCAGCCGCGCGGCAGCTTAACCAGCCGATCAAGCTGGTGCTCAGCCGGCGCATGATGTTTCAAACGGTCGGGCACCGGCCCCACCTCGAGCAGCGCGTCCGGCTGGGCGCGAATCCCGATGGCAAGCTGGTTTCTTTGCAACATGACTACGTCAACCACACCTCCATTTTGGACAATTATACGGAAAACTGCGGGGAGGTGACTCCGTTCATCTTCAGCGTTCCCAACCTGCGGGTCACTTCCGCCTTCGCGCGGCGGAACGTAGGCTCATCCACTTCCATGCGCGGTCCCGGGGCCGTCCCCGGCCTCTTTGCCACCGAATCCGCCATGGATGAACTGGCGATCGCGCTTAAGATGGATCCGGTGCAGCTTCGCCTCCTGAACGAGCCCGCGATTGACGAGGGACTGAACATCCCGTTTTCCTCCCGGCACATCAGCGAATGTTTCACCGCTGGCATGGAAAAATTTGGCTGGTCCAAGCGCAACCCCGAGATGGGCTCCATGAAACGCGACGGCTTGACGCTGGGTTGGGGCATGGCCGGCTGTTCTTGGATCGCCGAGCGCTTCGGCTCCAGCGCGCGGGTCGAGTTGCGCGATGACGGAACCGCCAGGGTTGCCAGCGCCACGCAGGATATCGGCACCGGCACGTACACCATCCTGGCGCTGCTCGCGAGCGAGAAGCTCGGCCTGCCCGTGGAAAGAATCGAAGTCGTCCTCGGTGACACCCTTTTGCCGCCGGGCGCGTTCTCCGGCGGTTCCATGGCCACGGCCTCCGCCGTCCCGGCGGTCGCGGAAGCGGCGCAAAAAGCGGTGGATTCCCTCCTGCGGGCGGCCACCACGGCCCCCTCAAAATTTGCCGGCCTAAACCCCTCCGACCTCGCCTACAGCAACGGCCGGATTCACCTGAAAGACGAGCCGGCCGCCAACGGGGTTCCTTTCGAAGTATTTCTCCAGCTGGGCCATTTGCAGGCCGTCTCCGGTGTGGGCTCGGCGGAGGGAACATTCCGGGCCTCGAAACCAAAATTCTCGAGCCACTCCTTCGGCGCCCAATTTGTCGAGGTCACGTGGCAGCCGGAGATTGCGCGGCTCCGCGTCAGCCGCATCGTCACCGTCATCGATGCCGGACGAATCATCAATCCGCTTACCGGGCGCAACCAGATCGAGGGCGCGGCCGTCATGGGCATTGGCATGGCGCTCTTCGAGGAGACCAATTACATCCCGCGGAACGGCGCGCCGATCAACTCCAGCCTCGCCGACTACATCATGTCCACCAACGCCGATGTTCCCGCGATGGAAGTGCATTTCCTGGATTACCCGGACTACAATCTGAATGAGCTGGGCGCGCGCGGTATCGGGGAGATCGGCCTCGCCGGCGTCGCCCCTGCCATCGCCAATGCGGTCTACCACGCCACCGGCGTGCGCGTCCGGGAACTGCCCATCAAGATCGAAGACCTTATCACCTGACTTTCCGCGCCCCGACCGGCACTTACAAGATTTGCCTCCGGCCGCTGCGTCGCCAGTTCTTTCGATCCAAGTGAACGACGCTACCGCAATTCCCGCCATGAACCAACGGTGCAAAAGACCGGCATGAGTAGAAAAATCACCAGAAAGAAATTAATCACCAGATCAAAAGCCAACTCCGCCGGACTGATGGTGGTTGCCAACCGAATCAGGCCCCAAATCACTCCCAGCGCGATCAAACTGGAAATAATCGATAGCAAAACGGCCGCACAGCGCCAAAGCAAAACTGTCCCGGCTCCGATCAGCGAAATTCCGGCGGCAATCGCAAATCCGATCTTCGGGTGATGAATCCCATGGATGGCGGGCTTGTGAAACAACAAAAAACCAGCAGCCGCCAGGCTCATCGCAATCGCAAACAACCCGCATAGCCTGACGTCAATCGCCGTCGTTAATTTTTGGTTTTTGGCCATTTTAAAATTCGCCTGAAAGGGCAGAGAGTATCCGCACCTAAATATCGCCCACCAATTTAAGAAGAAATCGAGCTATCAGCAAATCATTGGGAATCCTGTCTCATGGAGATGACCGGAATTACCGATAAAGCTTTTGGGAGTGTGAGCTGGCAATGGTCATTTAATTTCATCTACTAAAGGTCGCCTAGACCATTTTCCGCCAAGTAACCAGCGACCGGCAGCCTGGAACCAGTCCTCATTCGCGACTCTGAATACCCATCATTAACAACATTTCATTTTGAAATTGTTGCTTTTTTGTCTGCCTGCGCTAGGCTTGAAAGTGAATTTAACTCCACCCACCATGAAAGCTCTTATCTATCTCTCCTATGTTTTAGTCGTTACCGCCCTGCTCACAGGCAAGGTCCTCGCCCAGAACCTCACCACCCCTTACCGGGTTCTCGACACCACCAAGCTCATGGGCAACGGGGGAATTGATTATGTCTATGCCGACAGCGAGGGGCGGCGCGTTTATGTGCCGCGCGGTGGGAATACTTTTGTGTTCGACCTGGATAGCCACAAGTACATCGGTTCCATCACAAACGTCGGCGGTCATGGCGTGGCCATTGACACCGCCACGCATCACGGTATCTGCAGCGGCAATCCTCCCAGCCTTTTTGACACCGTAACCCTGCAGAAGCTCAAGAGCATTGAGGTCCAGGGCCGGCCCGACGGCATCCTGCTGGAGCCATTGACAGATCGCGTTTATATTTTAAGCCACGAATCGCCCAGCATCACGGCTATTGATCCCAAGGACGGCACAGTCACCGGCACGGTGGACGTGGGCGGCGCGATGGAACAGGCACAAAGTGACGACCAGGGAAAACTGTACGTGGATGTCGAGGACGAAAAGAAGATCGCCGTGCTGGATGTCAAGGCACTCAAGGTCGTCACCGAGTATGATCTCGGCGAAAGCGCCGGCGAACCAAGCGGCCTCGGTTTGGACGTCAAAAACCACATTTTGTTCGCCATGTGCCGGAAACCCGACGTCTGCGTGATCCTGAATGCGGACGACGGAAAAGTTCTGGCCACGCTGCCGATCGGCGATGGCACGGACGGCGGCGGTTTCAATCCGAATACCATGGAGGCGTGGAGTTCCCAGCGGGACGGCACTTTGACCATCATCAAAGAAAGCAGCCCCACGAGTTTCGCAGTGGAACAGACCGTGCAGACCAAACAGGGCTGCAAAACCTCGTCACTCGACACCAAGAACAACCAGATTGTCTTGATCTGCACTGAGCGACTGCCGCAAGCAGCCACGGCCACGCCGGCACCGGCGCCAGCCGCGAACACGCCCCCGGGTCGGAGGCGCGGCGGTCCGGGAAATCTCGACGTACTCTGGGTCGGTCGTTGATTTCGCGACCTTCTCCAGGGGTCAGGCCGATAGCAGGTAGAATGAGCGCCACTCGGTGACTATTCCACTGCGTCGCCGTAGATAATGCCGCGGCCGCCCGTCCCAAAATAAACGCGCCCGAAAATGCGCGGGTCCCCGGTGACATGACTGATTGAGCCGTATTGATGCTGGTCGTCGTTGATTCGGGTCCAGCTTGCGCCCAGGTCAGTCGAACGAAAAAGTCCATCAACGTTTCCAATCTGCCCGGCCAGAAACAGCGTCGGGAAATGGCTTCCTGAAGCCGGCTTGCCAATGCCCAACGAGCCAGCCGTTTGCACCCCATCAATTTTCGTGAAATTCGCGCCGCCGTCCGTGGAATGAAAAAGGCCTTCGGCCCGGAGCGTCAACCAGAGATCGCCCTCACGCCCCGGCGCAGCCGACAGCATGGCTCCGCCGCCAAATCTGGCTCCATTTTGCACGGGCAACTGCGCGGCGGTTTCCTGAAAGCTCTGTGCTCCGTTGGTGCTGGCCAGCACTTTTCCCGTGCGCGCCTCAACCGCGTAAAACCGGAGTGGATTGACTGCGTCCGCAATCACCCGGAGTCCCGGCGCAAGGCCGGCGCAGTTTGTCCAACTGGTTCCATCGTTGTCTGAAAATTCGGGAGTGGTCAGCCGCGGCGTCCAAACCACGATTTTGGCATCGGCGGAAATGGAGATGGTTCCGCCGCCGAAACGGGTCGCCGGTTGACTTCCAAGCGCGCTCCAATTTTTCCCACCGTCCGTGGAGATGGCCGCGTGAATTCCATTCCGGCCGGTCCCGCTGCGCACGATGACGGAGGGATTTTCCGCGGCAAAACCCAGATCCTCCGTGTTGGAAAAGTGCACACCGGCAAAGGTTCCCTGTGCTGGCGAAGCGTCCAAGTCATCGTGCCGGAAACCGTCGATGTCGCCCAGCCCACTCAGCAAGTGCGCGCCCTCCGGCGGACTAATAAGGGCCAGCGGAACAGTTTCCTCCAAACCTTGATCGACAAACGACCAGCTGACTGGCTTTCCCGCATCGGCATCGGTTAAATTGTCGCTACTCCACAGACCGTAGCCGGTGGTGAATAAAATGTGATTCGAGTCAAACGGATCGATTTGCACGCTGCCCATCCAGTGAGGAACGCGCGTCGCCGTATAGGGCGCCCTGGAATATTCCCAATTGGCCCCGGCTAATAACGGCATCCAGCTGGCGCCGCCATTGGTGCTGCGAAACATTTCGTCGTGCGGGCGCCAGTGGGTGAATGTGGTGGCGATAATGATTGACGGATTTTGCGGGTCGACGGCCACTGCGCCGTAGCCAAAGGACTGGCCATCATCGGGCGATTTGAGCGGCGTGATTTCTGTCCAAGCACCGGATTGCGGATTGAATTTCCAGACCGCACCGCCGGGCATGCTGCCGGGACCAGCTTGTTTTCCGTAAGAGAGAAAAATGGTTCCGTCGGACGAAAGCACCGCATGGTTCGGGCGCAAACCCAGGGGTTGGTTGGGCACAGGCGACCAAGTCACCCCGGCATCGGCGCTGCGGAAAAAGTTTGTCCCGGTCCTGGAAACACCCGCGAAAATCACCGGCGTTGGAGCGCCAGCCAAACCGCTGCGCGGATCGAATTGGACAAAGACAATTCCGATCTGTTGCGGCATGGAATTGAGCCGCAAACGCCACGCGTTGGTCCGCAGCATATCGGGCGGTGGTTCCGTCGCATCGAGTTGCGGAAATCCCGCGGCTTTTTCCCAAGTGGCGCCGTGATCCGCGCTTTTCCACAAGCCGTCATGGCGGGAACCAAAAAAAAGTATCCGGCCATCGTGCGGATCAACGACCAGGCGCTCGCCGTTGAAGCGACCGTTTTCGTTGCCGCCCATCTTGAAGGGCACGTCCGTCCGCTCAAAGGTGCGGCCTTGATCGTCCGAGCGCAAAATCGCCGCGCGGGTCTGGCGGTAAATGCCAGCGGCCAGATAGACGCGATTGGTGTCCGAGGGATCGATCGCCAGACTCTCGATTCCCGTGAGATCCATTCCACCGATCCAGTCGGTGATCGGAATCCATTTGTTCGCCGCCACATCCCAGCGATAGGCGCCGCCGACATCCGTGCGCGCGTAGATCAAACCCTTTTCCAGCGGATGAAACATGACGCCGGTAACAAAACCACCGCCGCCGATCACCACGTTGCGCCACTGATACGGCAGGGTTTTCAAATCATTTGACTGACCGCTCGCAGTGTTGGCGGCAAAACCCGCAAGCAGGCCCGCCGCCAGCAAAAAACTCATTGGTATTTTCATTCGTGCCTTGATTTGAATCGCCGCCTCAAAGGACAGGAATGGTTGTCTTCAGCCGGATGTCAGCGGAGGAAGCGCCGACCCGGAGCTCAACCTTGTCCGGCTCGATTTCAAAAGCGTGCGTTGCCACGTTCCATTGGGACAGCAATTTCGCCGGCAACTGGAGAACGACCGTTTGCTTTTCGCCGGGCTGGAGGGTGACGCGCTTGAATCCTTTCAACTCCTCGTTCGGTCGCGACACGACGGAGTCCAAGTGTTTCACATACAGTTGTACCACTTCGTCGCCTGCGCGGGCGCCGGTATTCTGAACATCCACGCTCACCACCACCGAACCCGCGCGATCCAGCGCAGGCAGGCTGGTTTTCAAGTTTGAATATTCAAACGTCGTGTAGCTCAATCCGTAGCCGAAGGGATAAAGCGGTTCTCCTTTGAAATACAAGTAAGTGCGGCCATGCCGGATGTTGTAGTCCATCATCGGTGGCAGTTGCGCTAGCGATTTCGGCCAAGTTTGCACCAGGCGCCCGGCCGGATTGAAATCGCCGAACAATACATCGGCCAGTGCGTTGCCCTCCTCCTCGCTGCAGTGTGTCAGGTGAAGAATCGCGGGCACGTGCGCCTGCGTCCAGTTGATCGCGTACGGAAAACTGGAAATCAGCACGACGACCGTTTTTGGATTCGCCGCATAGACCTGTTTGATCAAATACTCCTGCTCCAGTGTGAGGGATTTTCGGTCAACCGCCTCGCGACCTTCGCTGGGCACCGACACCTTGCCCCACTCGCCATCGGGCACGCCGATGGGGTTGTTGCCCACGCAAAGAATCACCACATCTGACTTCCGGGCCAGCTCCACTTCCTCAACGGTGTTGTCATTGGTGGTGGCGTTCACCGTGACGTTGTCCCCGAGCTTGTTGCGGATTCCTTCCAGGGGCGAGACCTTATACGGCGGCGTGCCGCTATACCAGTCGAGCAAAACCTCGTTCGCGCGCGGACCGATGACGGCCACGGTTTTTAATTTCGTTTTATCCAGCGGCAGGAAATTCTCCCGGTTCTTGAGCAGCACGATTGATTTTTGCGTGACCAGCCGCGCGAGTGCCTTGTGATTTTCCGAAAGCCACGGCTCCGTTTCGCCGTCGGCGCCAATACTGGCATAAGGATTGTTAGTCGCGGAATCGAGCCACCCAAGGCGGATAAAGACGCGGAGCGTGCCTTTGATGTTTTGATCCAGATCGGATTCCGTCAGGAGATTTTGGTGCAACGCGTTGCGGATGCCTGTGGCAAAAGTGTTGTCGAGGTACTGATTGATGCCGGCGTTCACTTCGCCGACGGCGGCTTCGGTCGCGTTCGTGTAATAATCCTGTCGGTCGGGATTGGTCAGATTCGCGGCGGCACCGCCATCGGTGCAAATAACGCCATCCACCCCCCACTCCTTGATGGCCACGTCGCGGATGACTGGTTGTACCGTGCAGGGGATATGGTTCCATTCATTATAGGAAGCCATGAAACAGCGGGCGCCGCCGTCCTCAAAGCCCATGCGGAAGGGAACCGAGTAATAATCGCGGAAAAGTTGCTCATCAAAATCTGAGGAGGAACTTTCGCGTTTGTCCTCGTTGCTGTTGGCAAAAAAATGTTTTAGCAATGATGCCGTCCGCCAGTATTTTGGATCGTCCCCCTGCAAACCCTTCACCATCGCTACCACCATCGTCCCATTGAAAAATGGGTCTTCACCGAAGCATTCCTCCGTCCGGCCCCAGCGCGGATCGCGGCCGAGATCGGCGTTTGGCGCGCGCACAATCAGTCCGCCGCGACCGGCATACTTGGGATTTTGTGCAATGTAACGCACCTCGTAACTTTCAACCTCGCCAACCCGGCGAATCACGTCCGGGTCCCAAATCTCACCCATTCCGTAAGCCTGCGGAAAAATCGTCGTCGGAATCGGATTGCGCCGCCCCCAGTTGCTCGGGCCGCCGCGCGCCAGACCGTGAAGTCCCTCCACGTGCCCCAGCGCGCGAATACCGAGCCGTGGCACGCCAGGGTGCGAGCTGAAGAAAGCGATCTTCTCCTCAAGGGTCATCAATGACACGATGTTGTCCACGCGATCTTCCAGCGCCAGCCCGGAATTCTGAAAAGGATATTGGTTGGTCTGCGCCAGAACGCATGGCGCAGTCAGATAAACCGCCAGAATTAAAACCAGGATGATCGTGCAGGGCTTCATTTTAAATTAGCGTTGGAGTTGGATATGCTGAATGGATCAAGGATGCCGCCGGTCGATCAGCCCGCCCTCACCAAACCCGGATCAGCACCACCCCATGACGCGGTACCGTCGCCTGGAAGGAATCCCGGAAGCGGCCCAGGTCCTTCTGCTGCCACAAATCGCGGACATGCTTCCGGCCCTTTAGCCCCAGATCCGACCATTTCACTTCCACTGATGATTCCCCTTCACCGAGATTAAACAGTCCGACCGCCTTTGATCCGTCGGCTAGGTCCTTGGCATAGACCCGCGTCTCACCATCATGAGAAACCGTCGTGGCTTCTTTTCCCAAAGGATCCTGGTCCACCGCCAGCACCTCGTCATTTTCAAGCAGGTTCAACGTGAACGCATCCAGTTGCGTCATGTCACAACCGATCAGCAGCGGGGCCGACAAAAGGCACCACAGGCTGATATGGGTGTATTGTTCATTGGGCGTGAGTCGGGTGGGATGCAAATGACCCCAACCAACTTTGCCCACAATCAACATGTCCGGATCATTCCAATGACCCGGCCCGGCGTAGGGCGCGGCCGGGTCCTGGCGGAAACCAATCTGCGACATGCTGCCCCAACTGTCGTTGATGTCGCCGGTCGTCCGCCACGTATTGCCCTCCACTGTCGCTCCCCATTTCCAGACATCCTCCATGCCGTATTGGCACAGGCTGAAAACAATGTCTCGATTCTGGTGGCGAAGCAGCCCGCCCATCACCAGGTAGGGATGCACAGCCACCGCCGTGTCATTGGTGCCTTTGCTGGCCGCCCACGTCGGCACATCAATCGCGGTCGGATCCTTGCCATCGGCCAGGTCCCCGTAGCTGCACCAGTCATATTTCAAGTAGTCAAATCCCCAGGCGGCATATTGCGCCGCATCCTGCGCCTCATGCCGCCAGCTCCCGGTGCAACCCCCGCAGGTCCAAGGTCCGGGTGATGAATACAACCCTGCCTTCAGGCCCAGCCCGTGAATATAGTCCGCCATGCCTTTCATGTCCGGAAACCGTGAGTTGGGCACAATGTTGCCCTGCGCATTCCGGAACGGCCCGCGCAACGTTGCATCGTCCGTGTCCCGGTTGTTCTGCCAGTAATCGTCCACGTTGATGTACGTCCAGCCGTGATTAATCAGCCCGCTCTGCACCATCGCATCCGCCGCCGCTTTCACCTTGTCCTCCGAGACCGCCCCGGCAAAACAATTCCAGCTGTTCCACCCCATCGGCGGCGTCAGCGCAATCTGGTCGCCCACCAAAATCTTCAATTTTCGTTTGGCCGAACCCTGTGAATTTTTAACGCGCAAGGTGACTTCATATTCTCCCGCCTTTGGAATCGAACCCGTGATCCTACCTGTCTGCGGATCCAGTTGCAGCCCGGCCGGCAGATGATATGCCTTGAACGTCATTGGCCGATCCCCCGTCGCCGCAATCGTGAACAAAAACGGTGACCCGGGGCGAACGCCAAAAATGGATACTCCGTTGATACGCGGTTTCGGCGAATCCGCCGGCGTCAGAATGACCGCATTTTCAGTAGGTGCGGCCAGGGTGGTCAGCACAGCGCCGTCCACGGCTTCAAATTGTGCGTCGGCCCAGTCCACATGCGTGAAAGCAATTCCCTGACCGGTGTCCCCCACGGTTAACAGCAACATTTTCACGCCCGTCAAATCGACCGAAAAGCTCTTGGGTGCATCCCCCGCGCGGATCTCGCCGCTTCGCCACAGAATTTTTCCGTCGCCATAAACTAAGAACTCAACGCCGGCCGGATGCGCCTTCACCTCGTCATCCAATCCCACCGTGGCCGAAAACGACTTCGCATTCCCGCCCAACCGCACGTACAGCACGCTGTCGGCATGGGTGCCAAAACCGCGCGCAAAAGTTTTTCCACCGAGGCTGAGCGTATGGCCCTCAACGGACTCATTCTTATGCGGATCTCCCCACCCCTGGGAAGCCTGGCTCACATCCAAGTCATCCAACCAGATTGTCTCCGCCCCTGCCCTCACTGCCAGGGCGAGGCTCAGCAAAAGACAAATCCGAATTGAAAGGGGCAAAAAACAAAGTGGATGAGACCAACGGGTAATGGCGTTTATACGGGAAAGCAATTTATTATCCATGAGTTCTAAAGTTTTACGCGATGCCCCTCCAACTCTCAATCCCGTATTTACGTGGCAAAGCATTTTTCGCCAAATCAATTCCAATTGGTTTTGTTGCCTTCGTTAACTTCTTTCAGAACCGATGAAGTTTGTGCCTCAGTAAATAAAAGGAAAAACAAAAAGGCCCGCAGAATTCATCGAATTCCGCAGGCCCTGAAACTTATTTGCTCTTTGCTCTCTGCGCCGCTGTGGCAAAAAATCAAATTACAGCAGTTCCGGCTGGATCTTCTCCGGGTTCACTCCGAGATCCTTGATCGCCTGCGCGACCACGTCATTGCTTACGAGATTCTTCTGCGCCAGGGCGTACAGCGTCCCAATGACCGTGCACTCCGCGTCCACCGCGAAAAACCGGCGCAACCGCGCGCGCGTATCGCTTCGGCCGAAACCGTCCGTACCCAGCGTGAATAAACCGCCCGGTACCCACGGTCCGATCTGATCCGGCACAGTGCGTACATTGTCGGAAACCGCCACAAAAACGCCCTTTTCTTTCGCGAGCAGCGTTTCCACGTAATTCTTCTTCGGCGCTTCCGTGGGGTGCATCATGTTCCAGCGCTGGCAACGAAGCGCATCTGTGCGAAGCAACTTGTAACTCGTCGCGCTCCAGACATCCGCGCTCACGCCGTAGCGTTCCGCGAGAATCGTCTGCGCCTTGAGGGCGGATTGCAGGATCGTGCCGCTGCCGAAAATATGGGCCTTGATCTTCTTGTCTTCCGGACCCGGCTTGAATTTATAAAGCCCCTTGAGGATGCCGTCCTCCACGCCCGAAGGCATGGCCGGCATTGCGTAATTCTCGTTGTACAGCGACAGGTAGTAGAAAATCTCCTCGCCTTCCACGTACATCCGGCGCAAACCATCCGCCACAATCACCGCGAGTTCAAAACTGAATGCCGGATCATACGGCAAACACGTGGCAATCGTGCTGGCATGCAGCAAACTGTGACCGTCCTGGTGTTGCAATCCCTCGCCGTTCAGCGTGGTGCGGCCGGCGGTGGCTCCAAGCAGGAACCCTTTCGCCCGGATATCACCCGCCAGCCACATCTGGTCCCCAACCCGCTGGAAACCGAACATGGAATAATAAATATAAAACGGAATCATCGGCACGTCATGCGTGGCGTAACTCGTGCCGGCGGCGATAAACGATGCCATCGAACCTGCCTCGCTGATGCCTTCTTCCAGAATCTGGCCGTCCTTGGCCTCGTGATAATAGAGCAATGAGGCACGGTCTACCGGCTCGTAAAGCTGGCCCTTGGATGAATAGATGCCAAAATCCCGGAACAGCGCATCCAGACCAAACGTGCGCGCCTCGTCGGGAATGATGGGAACAATGTTTTTGCCAATGGTCTTGTGCCTCAACAGCGTGCGAATCGTGCTGACAAATGCGGTCGTCGTGGAAATTTCCGTCGTGGACGGTTTGAAAAAGTCCGCAAAATATTCCAACTTTGGCACGTCCAGCTTCACCGGCTTCACGTTTCGTGCCGGCAGGAATCCGCCAAGTTTTTTGCGGCGTTCCATCAAATATTTGATCTCCACGCTGTCCGCCGGCGGACGATAAAACGGCGTGTCCGCAATGACATCATCGCTGATTGGAATATCGAAACGGCCGCGGAACTCACGCAGCTCCTTTTCGTTCATCTTTTTCTGGTTATGCGTAATGTTGCGGCCTTCGCCCGCCTCACCCAAGCCGTAACCCTTTACCGTTTTCGCCAGGATAACCGTCGGCTGCCCTTTGTGATCCATCGCCGCCTTGTAGGCCGCGTACACCTTCTTGGTGTCATGCCCGCCGCGCAATAATTTGCTAATCTGCTCGTCGCTCAGGTGGTTTACGAGACCCAGCAATTCCGGGTATTTGCCGAAGAAATGTTTGCGGGTGTAACTGCCCGGCTCGACGCAGTATTTTTGGTAATCGCCGTCCACGCATTCTTCCATGCGCTTGAGCAGCAGACCAGTCGTGTCGTGCTTGAGCAATTCATCCCAGTCGCCGCCCCAGATTACCTTGATTACATTCCAGCCTGCGCCGCGGAAAAGTCCTTCGAGTTCCTGGATGATTTTGCCGTTGCCGCGCACCGGTCCGTCCAAGCGCTGCAAATTACAATTCACCACCCAGATCAAATTATCCAAACCTTCACGCGCGCCAAGCGTGATCGCGCCAAGCGATTCCGGCTCGTCTGATTCACCGTCGCCCACAAAACACCAGACTTTCGGCTCCTCCTTCCAGGTTACCAAATTCCGAGCTTTCAGATAACGATTGAACCGCGCCTGATACAGCGAACCGATCGGGCCTAGACCCATCGACACTGTGGGGAACTGCCAGAATTCCGGCATCAAATACGGATGCGGATAGGACGACAACCCGCCGCCTTCGGCGAGTTCCTGGCGGAAATTTTGCAGGTGCGTTTCCGTCAACCGGCCTTCCATGAAGGCACGCGCATAAATACCCGGTGCCGCATGGCCTTGGAAATAAATCAGGTCGCCCGGAAAGTTCTCGGTCGCCCCGCGGAAGAAATGATTAAAGCCGATTTCGTAAAGAGTTGCCGCCGAGGCATAACTGGCAATGTGACCGCCCACATTCGTCGTGGAATTGGCCTTCACCACCATTGCCATGGCGTTCCAACGCATGATGCTCTTGATGCGCCGTTCGACTTTCCAATCGCCGGGATACTTCGCCTCCTTTTCAGTAGGGATCGTGTTGAGATAAGGGGTCGTCATGCCGTTGGCCGGACGCGGGGTGGAGCGCAGCTGACTGGCCAGGCTTTCTAGCAGCTGGGCCGTGCGTTCGGGCCCTCGGTTTTGGAGCGCCAGCTCAAAAACCGACTGGAAGCTTTCGTCCAGTTTGTCGCCATTGCTTTTACTCGACGTCGCCGGGTTGGAACGCGAACTGTAAATTTCTTTTGTGTCTACTTTCACTGTGGTCAAATAAGGTCTGTGCGAAACGCAACTAACATTAAAAACCATCTTTGAAACTTGCGCCAGCAAATTAACACATCCCAGCCCTTCCAACAAATGCCCGTCCCGCCTCAACGTTCGCTGCTCCGCGTGGACCATTCCCTGCCCTCGCCGGCCGAGTATCTGGCCGCCGATGAGGCCCTGCTCGACCAGTGCGAAAATGGCCTGGACGCGGAAATCCTCGCCTTTTGGGAGCCGCGCGAACCCTTTGTCGTGGTGGGTTATGCCAATAAAATTGCCCGGGAAGTCAACTTGGCCGCCTGCGAAAAAGCTGGAATCCCCGTCTTCCGACGCTGTTCCGGCGGGGGAACCGTGGTTCAACTGCCCGGCGGACTGAATTACGGCCTGATTTTGCGCATCACCGAAGACGGTCCCCTCCACAGCATCACCTCCGCCAATAGCTACATCATGGAAAAAAACCGCTCCGCCCTGGCCACGCTCCTTCCCCAAACCTCAACGAGCGACAAAATAACCGTCCGGGGCCACACTGACCTCTGTCTCGGCAACCTGAAATTCGCCGGCAATTCCCAACGTCGCCGCAAACACTATCTTCTCTTTCACGGCACCTTTTTGTTGGACTGCAATCTCAAGCTGGTCGGCGAACTTCTGCAAATGCCGTCCTTGGAACCAGATTACCGCGCCAATCGCGCCCACGAAGAATTTGTGACGAACCTGAAGCTACCGGCCCCGGCCATCAAATCCGCCCTCGCCCAAGTCTGGCACGCGGATACGCCATTCGAAAATCCCCCATTGGAATCAATCCGAACCCTCGCCCGCGAAAAATACTCCATCCCCGCCTGGAACCAGAAATTTTGATCAGCTCACTTTCGTTTGATTCATCAGTCCTGTTCTCGTACAAAAACATAAGCCTTCAATGCCCAAAATTCTAAATCAACCTTGGGCCAACCGCCCCGAAAGGGTTTGAATGCCATCCAATTGGGTCCACATTCAGGGAAAGCAGACCCTCCAGTTGCAAGAGCTATATCCATCATGTTTCTGCCTGCTCTGAAGGCGATTATATTCATTCCTATTGCAAACCCAATAATAATGCCTTTGGTTGACACGATACATGGACCGCAATCGTCAGGCCTTGCTTGATAAAAGACTTGGATGTCTCCACATGGTTTAGTAGTGGAGTTTATCAGCAATTCGCTAAGCTCGGGATGTGCATGAAACGCCTTAAGGTATTCATATACAGCCCTATTCTCGGCGTTCGCTAAATTAATAGGGTTTTCAGGCGGCATAAACAGGGAACGATTAATAAAAATCCAAATATTAATACCCTGTTCATTCGCGTAAATTGGCGTCCATTCGCGGTTTCCATTGTGGGCTGTGGCTCTGTGGCAACAACTTTTCCGATTTAGCCTTTAGCGTTCAGAATTTAGCCTTCATTTTAAAGCCGTTCTTCAAGCGCCGCCGTGCTCCGGGCAAGAATCACCTTGTGCAATGAATTCCCGTGCGCATCAATCGTCACCACAGCCGGAAAATCTTCAATTTCCAATTCCCAGATGGCCTCCGGCGCACCGAACTCGGCGGCAAAATACACATTGCGCACCTTCTTCACGCATTCCGCCAGCACTTGCGCCGCGCCGCCAACCGCATGCAAATAAACGCAGCCATTTTCCTTGCAGGCCTCCATCGTTCGATCCCCCATCCCGCCTTTGCCAATCACCCCGCGCACCCCAAAATCATGGATGATCTGGCCCTGATAAGGTTCCTCCCGGATCGAGGTCGTCGGGCCAGCCGCGGTGCATTTCCACGACCCATCCGGCTGCTTCATCATGACTGGTCCGCAATGATAAATGATCCCGTCCTTCAGGCTCACCCCCGCTGGCAGCTTCCCGCCCTCGTGCAAATACTTGTGAACGGCATCGCGTCCGGTGAACACCACGCCGGAAATCAGCACCTCGTCGCCCACCTTTAGCGCCAGGATTTTCTCTTTCGTGAACGGAAATGTTAGTTTGATCATCTTGAAGCCTTTGAAATTGGATTGATATTAATACAACCACTTCTGGATTTTCGATTCGCAGTTGAGCGCGACCCCCTGCCGCCGGTAAGCCCAGCACATGTAGCTCACACTCACGAAAAACGACGCCGGCACGCGGTTCGCCGCGCAAATTTTCACCCCCAACAATGTCGTCTTCCCGCCGAATCCCATCGGGCC
>Ga0182016_10001242_pt1 | contig 31138 bp, 22 predicted proteins | sample 712S2MmetaG_FD_120491 | JGI IMG/M metagenome (GOLD analysis project Ga0182016, IMG submission 120491) | Permafrost microbial communities from Stordalen Mire, Sweden - 712S2M metaG | ecosystem: Environmental > Terrestrial > Soil > Wetlands > Permafrost | place: Sweden: Stordalen | collected...
TCGCCCTCCTCATTGGTCTCTGGTAGTCCTTCCCGATAGTCTGCATCGACGAGAGCGCGCAGAGGTGGTTCGATTCGCACATAGCCATCCTTCTTGAGGAGAGGTCTGTTCGGATCTCTGAAGTACTCGAAGCCTTGATATGTGTTTTTGCTCGGATCAGGATTGAGGTAGACAAAGTTGAGAGCTTGACGCGTACGCGAATGAAACTTCTCCCCGCTTCTCTTCTTGACACCTGCTGGCAAAACCTCCTCGTGGGACAGAATGGACTCGTAGACGGCATCTTGTTCTGGCAACATTCTGACTTCTACGATTTTCAGAGTGCTCCTCACTTCTTCTCCATCGACGATTCGAATGAAGGTCTTACCTTCGTCTATGACGGGTGCCAGATCGCTCACATCCGAGAGATACGAAAGATGTCCACGTAGTTTTGGCTCTAAGTATGCCTTGAGCGCTTCCTTTCCGCCAGCAATGGCAGTCTTCATGGCATCCACGGTAAGTTGCTTTCCTTCAGGCTGTGTGAAACTCAGAACACTAACCAATTCGAGAGCGGAATTGTACATCGGAGTTGCGGTCATGGAAAGCTTCAAACCGATGTTCGCATACTTAGACAATCGTCTCGTCTGAATGTAGGCGATCTTGGACTCATAATGAATATCCTTGGGATTCAAAGTGGTATCCTCGTTGAGCTCTTCATCATCAAACAAGTCGCGCAAAACGTGAGCCTCATCGATGCAAACCATGTCGACGCTATACTTGGCACGAATCTGGTCAGGCGTTCTGGTAGCCAGTTTGCGGGCGAACTTATCCAGCTTTTTGAGCTTGATGACCTTGTTGATGGCCGCGGATTGAGCGTGCCTTCTACCCTTGATCTGGTAGACAGCGTTCTCGTCACGCAACTTCTTGGTGGTAAACTCCGCGTACTTGCCGAGTTCGTTCTGCCATTGTCCCATGACGGAAGCCCTGACTACAATCATACATCTCCCCTGACTAGCCGAATCGGGAAAACGGAGAGGCATCTCAACGATCGCTCGGATGAGATCGGTAGGCAATCTCGCTTTTCCCTTGCCGGTTGGCCACACGATCATCATTGATTGAGGACCATTTTGAGAACCCAAGAGACGAAACATGTTTCGCTGGTAGGAGCGCGAGTCGCCGAACGCCGGTTGGTATTCTGGACCCACGAATTCCTTCTTGTTGGATATCTTCAGGAGGTAATCCTTGTCATCCTCATCGGGATAAACAGCCGCCAAAGCGGCCAGAGGGTCTTGTGTATCCATATCTTGTGTTTGGATTTTACTACATCTGAAAATAAATTTTGAAAGTCAATTTATTTTTGAAGGTCGCTATCATATTTTGAAGACTTGAGAAACATCAATAGGTCTCAACACTTAGACTCACAGTGGTCAACTTGGACTCTCTGGGATCTTCTCCATTTCGACGATCCGCTGGATCAACTTTGGAGATATTCTGTCGATTCTTTGGATCAACTTTTTGATCTCCATGTCCGTTAAGCCTGGATATTCTCCGTTTTGACAATCGGCTGGATCAACTTTGGATATATTCCGTCAACCTTTATGTCCATCGACCTGATTTTAACTCTGCTCGTTCAAGCATTGTTCATTGCGTACCGCCCAAAACTCTTTGATATGCATTTAAGTGTGCCGGCTTCTCTTTCACAGCATCATATAGGCGCTGCAAGTAGGACAAAGGTTTCTCTTCCTGTCCTACTATCGATTTGATATCCAGGATGGGACGACAGACGATCTTCACGTGAGGCAAAGCATGAAGATCCTTGTAAGCACGAGTTTGTTTGCAAGCTTCCACCTCTTCTTGAGGACCAGTGATGATCAAACGAAAGTCGAAAGTGGCATCTGGTGCTTTAAAAGTAGGCAAATCCTTGGGAGCAATCGTCACGGATTGCTTCACGCGCAACTTGAGTTTGACCAAACGAGCTGCCGGGGCGCCATTCCCTTTGAAGTCAAAGAACCAAATCCCTTTGTTAGGCTCTTCGGCAAACGAAGTTTGATATGGAGTGCCCACATAGAAGATATTCCCGCCGATAATCTGCTGTTCATGAATGTGGCCAGAAATGACGAGAGGACCTTCCGCGGGCCAGACGTCTCCCTCTTCGCTGATCATTGCGCCCATCTTAACGCCTTTGAATTCTTGATGAGCAAAGATAGCAGCAGGAGGATGAGACTCAATGCTTGTCTTGAGTGTTTTCAATGCTTCAGCAAACCGTCCATTCGGAACGTAAGGAACTGCGATGAAACGATATGTGATATCAGATTTCTTCAGTTCGACAGAAAAGGCTGCGTTATCGACGACCTTCAAGTTTTTGGTTCCTTCGAGTCCTGTGAAGAAATGCGACTTGGTCAGGAAGTGTTGATTGTTGGGACGATCATGGTTGCCAATCAGGACAATCGTATAAGCTCGCAAGGCTAACTCCTTGAACCATGCAATGGCTCTCGACTGGCACGATTCGCGAGCCTGCTCGTGGTCATGCAAAGTATCTCCTCCGACGACCACGACGTCTGGCTTCTGTGTTTCCACCATTTCGATCGTTTGGCGAACAAACTCATCTACCACCTTGATGTATTGTTGACGAAAATGAGGATCGCCAATGAACATCACCCTGACGGGATCTGTGGTAGCCATTCTGAATCTTCTTTTTGTATGTCGAAGAAGTAAAAGATTGGACGATCATTTTGTTCCCATCATGAGTTTCAAAATTTGGAGACAACTGAGAAATCAGCCAGTTACAACTATCTGTCTAATCGTTTTGTCTAGCATTCGATCTTCTCGTCAATCAATTCTGTCTGGCGCCGAGTTTGCCTTCTCTTTAGCCTTTTCGTTCATCTTTCTGATAAGTTCAACGACCCTCAAGTATTCGATACACTTGGCTGAAACGTATTGCTTATCCTCTCGACAAGTAGGACATTCGATCATTTTGTCAGTGCAAGATTCACAAACCATGTGACCACACTGCCAAACCACCGGAATGACTTTCTGGTTATCGAAATCGTCCAAGCAGACAGTGCATTCACAAGAAAAATCTTCTACGCACAAACCGGGTCCCTTTCTGTCATCTCTGCAGAGTGATACGATAGAAACTTCTAGCTTGAGCTCTTCGATCTTCTTGACGTAAGCTTCTTGAAGTGTAGTAAGGCTGTATATTTGCCCCTTCTGAAGATTGTTTTCTTCTTTCAGCATTTCGTTCAGATTTTTGAGGCGACGTTTCTCATCCTTGGCTTCCCCATGTTGTCTTGAAGTTTGCTCAAGTTGATTCCGCAAACTACCGACCTCCTTTTCCAGCGATTTGTAGCGACTTTCAGCAAACCCAAGTCTGTTCCTGGCCTCTTCCAAGAGTCTGGTATTCTTTTCGGCATCTTTGAGTTTCTCACGTAGGACATCTTTTTCTTGTCTGGAGGCCATGACGTACGATTCGAAGGCAGAGACTGAATGTTCACCATCTTGAGAGTGAGTAGTAGGCACCCAACGAGCCTCCTTTTCGCCGATCACCTTGCCTCCTCTTGTTTTGACTTTGAAGTCCATCTTTTCGGAAGACTTACTGTTTGATCGCTTCGTCGGACTCAATTTTATCAGATTGTCGATTACCTTTTAGACAAAGCGAATCTTCATTTTTGCCTCAGGGAGAATCGAAAATGGAGGTTCCCACGGAAGTTCGAGAAGATGGCTTGGGGTGGAAGCACATGGGCGACGAATTTAGCGTCTACATTCCAGAAGATCTGAGAGGCAGTTGGATTCAAAAGTGTTGCGGAGTGTATTATCACTCGACCAAATCTTGGCGCTTTCTGACTTCCTACGTCACGGATGTCGAACATCACCTCGGTTTGCACGCAGGCGAGTCAGGCATCAGAGATCCTCGTTATCACTTCAAGATTTCCTTCGAGGCAGAAATCAAGGCTCCGGAAGGTTTCGACAAATTGAAGAAAAGGTTGGAAACTCAAGGTATCACATGGGATCGTTACAAAGGAGTTTTTAGGGCGAGCCTCGAGAAACTCCCAACTCTGGACAAAGATTTAGTCAAATGATTCATAGCATGCTGATGCTTTGAGTAAACTAAGTGCTAAATAGATGATTTGACGTTTGGAGTTATTTTGATCTAAATTGAGTTTTCAAAATTATGAATAGATAGTTTGTGACTTTTGTATACAAGATGAGCGAAGAACTGACCGCTAAGATTGTGGCCGCCTTGAAGACCAAGCCTCAGACAGCGAGAAATCTCGTTAGTTCTCTCAAAGAGGCCAAGAGCGCAATCAACTCGATTCTCTACGCGCTCCAAAAGAAGGGAATCCTTCAGAAGGACGATAGTACCGCACCAGTTTGGTCAATCGTCGATCAAGACGGAAGCAAAGAAGAGGCAGAAAGCATCCCCAAGAGAGTGAGCAAGGAGAAGTCCAAGTCGGCCAGCTCGTCTGAGGGCAGTCCGCCTCTCAAGAAGTTTGTCCTTCCGCCCAAGACAGTTGTCTTCGCTAGTGGTGGAGACGGAGAGGATGACTTCAAAGAGAAATGCCGAGCCTTCAAGAAGATTGGCGTGAAGATCACCGTTCATTCTCGTGCGAAGCAACTCGAGGAGACGATCATGGGAATAACCGAGGCCGCCGTCTTGATGTCGCAAAACGGAATCGATGGCGAGATCATTTTGGCTTTCGGGAGCGAGGTCGAATCGAGTCAATACCAGAAATCGCTCGTCAAGACAGCAGATTTAATCCAAGAGAAGTACGAGATTGAGGTCCACGTGGTGAAGGACGGTTGGGATGGCCTGTCAGCCATGTTGGAGTAAACATTTACAAGTCCCTTGATGGGACGAGTGATACAAAAAGCGTCCTCAATCGTTTTTCATGATGTCTATCTCATGTGCGAACGCGAGATGGGAAATAAGAGGTAGAGCAAAGTTTTTCACAGGGTGCCTCGCCATCCGCACCTCAAAATGCAGTCTTTCGCCCATAAATTTTGAGGACCACAAAACACTAAAATTTTTTATCGATGAAAGTCGGCATTTTGATGTCCCGAAATGTCTCCTCGACTCGTATGTTTGTACTGGACCGTTTTGCAACTATGTGACCTCCCAAAAAGCCTAAAATCATGGTGGGACTTCAGATCATATCAAAATATCGATCTCAAGAATCTTCCTCAGAATGACTATTTGGACGTACAAAAAGAATTTCCAACTTTTCTATCAAGTTGGAAATAAAATGGATGTCTTAACGAGAAGACTGGTTGTTTACTTTGATGAAGATACAGAGTTGACACCGGAAAGAGAAAATGCTGCCAACATTCTGACAATCAGTCTGACAGGAACGCATGAACAGATTGCTGGTTTTCTATGTCTCTTCTTTGTTCGTTACGGTGTGAGAGACAATTGGGATGACTCGAGTGATCAAGATTTGATACTAGAGTTTCACGACATTCATTGGCACCCGGACAAATATTTCGATGAAATCATTGGTCTCAATCAACGCTACGTTGTGGTCAACTCGTTTCTTCTTGATTGTCATGTCGAGTTGACCACATCTGACATCACTCAGTTCGTTTCAGGAATGAACGCAGTGCCTACCCTCGAAGGACAAAACATGGATGGCGATCCTCTAACCGAGTATGAAGTCGATTGGAAGGGCAATCTTTGTTACTTTGATCTTTCGCGCGACGACCAAAAGGATGCTTATCTCAATCCAGAAAACGATCCAGACATAAGTTTGTCTACCCTTGATACAAGTGGTGTTGGACCTTTGGTCACCAGGTTTGAAGTCAAGAGGATTTCAGAAGAAGACGACAATGTTCCCTACTTGTATTTCCAGAACGGTTCAGTCGGTCGCCTTCACATTCTGTGAGAACAAAAAGAATTTCCAACTTTTCTTCGCATGGAAAATCGAAACTAGTCACAAATGGACATTCGAACGATTTCCTTTCCTGTCTACTTTGATGCTGACGATGAGGCATGCTCGGCCAAGGAAGGTTGTCCTCGCTCTGCGCAGATAGTTGTTTCTGGTACGGAGTATCAACTCCAAGGCTTCATCTGTTTCTTCTTCGCAACTTACGGACTGGATGGACTAGATGCGCCCGAAATGAAGACAGAACTGATGCTCAAATATCATCGACCATACCTTCACGAGGACGAATACCGATACAATGTTGATTCCCTCGGCCATCACTACGTTTTGAAGCATCCTGATATGCACCCAGAATTCAGTACGAAGCATCTCGATCACTTTGTGTCAGGTATGGAGGCGGTACCGAATGTTATCGAATCGGATGACGGAGTTAGTGACCAACATCCCATTTTTGGAGGTATACAAGAATCCTGGAAGAATGAGTTTCGTTACGTCGACTTGAGAATTGATGAGAAGCGAGATTTGTTTCTTGATGCAGACAATGCGAATCCTTATGAGAATGCCTTGTCGCTCGAACAAGTTGATACAAATGGGATCGATCCTGTGATCGTCATGACTGGATTCTTTGAGAATGATGAGTTGCCTCAACAAGAATTCATCTTGTAAAATCGAAAGAGAACTACCATGACTAGTCATAATACATCAAAAATCCTACTATTCGAGACTCTGAATGAGTCCAGAAATTTATAATTTGATGTATCTCAAAATGGATGTCCCCACGAGAACACTCGTTGTTCACTTTGATGAGGAAGCTGTCATCACAGTTGACTCAAAAGCAGTAGACAAAATGACTATCAATCTGACCGGCACACATGAACAGATTGCTGGTTTCATATGTCTCTTCTATGCTCTTCATGGTGAGAACGAGTGGAGCGAATTGCCTTACGATCAGATTTCAGAATTCTTCATCCCGCATTGGTTCTGGTGTGAAAAACGCAAGGACTTCGCCGAGAGCAGTATTCGTTACATTGTTACGAACCTACAGGAAATCTGTTGCGAAGCAGAGTTCGCAACCAATGACATCAACCAGTTTGTTTCCGGCATGAGCATGGTGCCAAACATAGTAGGTTACAATCTTGAAGGAAATTGGAGAACCGGCGTATCTTACTTTGATCTTACGAATCCTGATCAGCGCGCCAAATATCTCAATCCAAAAAATGATAATCCAATCGTGGGAGGCAATCCGCTTGGTAGTGTAAACATCTCAGAGATTCCAAGTTTGATCGTCAAGATCGAAATCGAGAGATTACCAAAAGCGAGCAAAGAGGTTCCACCTTTGGTCTTCAGGTAGAATCGTCCGTAGGGTACAAATTGCTCTACCATGAAGAATTCAATTATACTTCTTTTCGAGACTCGTGATGAGTCAAGAATTATAACTCGAATTGTTCCTCACTCTTGTTGATCAAAGGATATTCCTCTCCGTTTGTCACTTTCCATAACACTTTGAGAGCCACCCAGATTGCCAATGCTGAGAACACAACGCTTATGACACTTGAAACTATGAATGCTACATATTCTGCTTTGTAGTGACCATTATCTCGCTGAATATACTGAATGAAATCAGTCTCCGAAATGCATACCGACCAGAGTTGACAAGCATCCGGAGATGGTAGCGGTACTTTCTGATTCCACTGGCGGCAATAACAATCGTATGGAACATTGAGGACGTAACTAGCCAAATCTTGTTCTGCCTGATCGTAAGTCTCTCTGACCGAAAAGGGATCTTCGATCATGGTATACGTTTCGAGCGTACTGAACATAGCAATGTATTTGATTTTTGGAACATCATTTTGACTTCTTCTGGTAGCATCAACATGATCGCGACTCGAGTTCGGCAGATTTGTCACTCGACATCTATTCTGGATTTCTATCGTGAGACTTTCCGATCCACATGGTATTCTCACAACTTCTCCAAAGATGGGAGTGCAAGTGGTTGGTTTGTAGTAGTACACGTAGTCATAATTCTTCAAACCAACTAGCATGACAGAAAAGTAAATCATCGTGATCAAACTGCCTACAATGTTGGCGACATTGAGTCCAAGACCGACGCCTGTCCAGTTGAAATACTTCTGTCCTCTTTGGCGAAGGGCTGAAAGCATTTCAGAAGGACAAACAAACGTTTAGGTACTATTGGTCTTCAACTTGTACAAACAAGTTGAATTTACATTGATTGTTCCATACGGTTCAGAGTTGTATCACAAGTATCATTCTGACAGTCATACACTCTAGCGCCTTGCGGAAGGTCAGAAAGGGACTTTATGTAAATCTTGGTTGTAATCAGATCGTAATTCTTGGCGAGATGAGATGCGAATTCCGAATAGAAGACATCTCGCTGTGCCTCAGTTAAGTTCCAGCGATTTCCAAGGTTGAAGAAATCGCGCCTCTCCTCGTCAAGAAATGGTTTCATATCATAGGAGATAACCATGCGAATATGAGGGAAGAAGCGGAAAGCAGGCAGAAGAGCATCGAAGAGTTTGCGATTTTCGGAATACAGAGTGTACATCGTGAATCCAAGAAGTTTGTAAAGATCGCACTCGGGTTTGGCAACATCGGGATCCACGCCGTAAGAAAAGCTGTCGTAATAACCGTACGACTTTCCTTCAACCATGACGCGACACCTTCCGAAATCAATGATGGTGGGAATGTATCTTGCCACGACATAACCAGTTTTGTTGGGCAACTTGACATAACCATTTCCTCCCAATGCTCGCAACAGAACGTTCTCATCGTGGAGATCATAATGACAGAAACCATGTTTCTTCCTGGCAACTCCCAATGCTCCGGAAAGTTGGAGCAACCAACTGACGATTTCCAATGCTGAGACAGTCGGAGCCAGTTTGGCAAAGGTAGTAGACCCGGGAATTTGCTCGATGACCAGGTAGGTACCGAGAGATGGCTTCGGTCCATCCATGCAGAACTTCACTGATTTGATCTTCTTGTCCACCGTTACAGCCTCGGGAGGAGTACATTCGAATGCACCATAGATGTACATGAAGTTGGATATTTCTGCTCTCAACTCATTCAAGCACATAGCAGCCACAAAGTACTCGTGGTAGAGAGTTACGTTGGAGCGCGGAGTTTTGGCCGTCTTGAGTAAAAAGAGTCCTTCTACTTTCTTGAACGCAGAAGCCCACACAGCGCCATCAACCGAGGGAGACCCAATGACTACCAACTCTTTGATATTCGATGTGATGGCATGAATTCGCGTCTTAGATTTTCCTGAAGGCACAGAAGAAGTAAACGTGCCGTTGAAATTGCAAGACATCCATTTCATGAAACTTGCATTGAAGAATGAGTGTCTCAACGTATCCTTGAGGAGCATCAGTTTGTCACTATACTCCGTGCTCAGGTCTTTGATCTTGTTAGGCCTCACATCGCAAACAACTGATCTACCAACGATAGCCTCTTCAAGTTCTCTCTGAAGAGCTTGTATCCTGTCAATAAAGAAGGAAGTATCCATTTGTGCAACCTGAATACCTCCACTTTCATAAACTGAATTTTAAAAATTATGTCAAAATGATTTGACAAAGGTAGAACCATACAAGCATAACATGGATTTCGTTCAGCTGGTAGGATCTGAGAAAGTCGTTTGCGATTGCTGCAAGCAAAGCCACATACCCGATCAAGTGCGTCTCGTGAAGTGGATGCCTAGAACTCCACCCAGCAGCGATACGAAGACCACTTGGTGTAGCGACTGTATGCCTCACTTTGGTGCTCCTAGGTTCAAATGTCCGTACAACGACAATGTAGCCAAATGAAAAATGTCGCACATACGAACTGACTTCTTTCCGGTCAAATCAAGTATCTCCATTCATATACACGATCTGTTTTAGATCAAGTAATTTCATTTCACGCTCACACGTGAATCAAATAAGACCCTCATTCTGGTCTCGGCATTTCTTTCGTCCCGTAGCCAGGGTAGAGTTCCCATTGACCCGGATAGAGATTCTCAAGCTCCAAACGAAGCTCTTCCAGTTCCTGCAACCAGAGATCTCCTGGGTGAGTACATTCGTAACGCTCGATTTCTTCTCGTAGCTTCTCGCATTTCTTGCGCAGTTCTTCAACCTTTTTCCTGCTTAGAGAATTAATACCCATGTTCAGAAAGTCCATCGGGTAGCCATTCTCTTTCATGAACGAGTTGATATAGTCATCTTCTTTCGCTCGGATATCGAACTTGGCCTCCACATCTTTGGATGGAGGGAGACAATCTTCGACAAACTTCATTCTCAACAGAGTGAGTCTCAGTTCTTCGCGCATTTTGGCCATGTAGAGATCTTTTCGCTTGACATAGATCGCATAACGACGTTCGCACCAAGTCATCATCACATGTTGCACTCCGTGGTGATAATGATGTGGAACATTGTCATCATCCATGAAGACCATGTTTGTTTCACCGATGACCATCTCGAGACCAAGATCGCGATGACGCTTGTAATCTTTCTCACAACCTCTCAGGACGAACGAAGGACGATTCGAATCGACGCTGGTAGATTTGTAGTCTTGGATCACCTTGTCTTCCACCATTTTGTTCAAGTGTTTCTGATACTTTTTACCACTCATCGTGACCGGGAGGTCATAAATGTGACAAGTAGTGCCCCTCATTTCGAAATAACCGCGGTTGAGAAACTTACCATCCTTACGTCTGAACACAATGCCCTTATATCCGCGGTACCAAGGAATGAGCGTAGGAGGCTTAAACGTATCTGGCTTTCCGTCCTTCACATTGGTGATGAAGTAACGAATCCATTCGATCAACTGCATGGGATTGTAGTTGGGAGAATCTGTTGACCATCCCCAGCCCATTCCTTTGCAACGATTGAGGAGCATGATGGGAAGAATAGGGAAGTATGATGCGACTCCTATGATTTCCTTCTTTTCCGTCTCGTTTTTGAGCATGACGTCGTCTTCTGTTCTGATCAGTTTGCGCAAAACGGGAGAACGACGACAGGAAATGTACCTTGCTGCCGAAGCGTCCTTCCCCATGCCAATTCGACTGCCAAAATTGCCTTCCCCGAGGAGAATAGGAACGTTGTTCGAACCGGGGAAATTCTGCGCTAATCCGACGATGGCACCTTTCATGGAATCGGGGCCATGCCGATAGTGGGTCAAGTTTTTCACCACACCTTGAAACTCTTCGACTCCCTCAAATTCATTGCCTTTTTTGTTCAGAGCTGCAAAGACAATCTGGCGGAACGATTCCTTGCAACCATCCATCAAAGCTGGTATCGCACGACGATTCGCCTCGATGGCAAAAAGGATGAGCTCCTCGAAAACCACATCTTCGACCTTGAAGATTCGCCTAGAGTCGATACGGCCTGTCTCGGGCAGATCCACTAGAAGACGATAGAGTGCTTTGCGATCATCGGCACCTTTCGCTCCCATGGCGAGTTCCAAGACTGCTTGATCTGAGGCCTCGCACTGAAAGTGTTGATCGACAGGCGTTGCGAAAGCATCCTTGGTCATATCATCAGTGGCCGATCCGAGTCCCTTGAAGTAATGCATGGTCCATGTCTTCCAGTCTGGCGTGATGACCTTCCACTTTTCATATTCTGAGACCGAGTAGAATTTCTTCTTTTCCTTGCTTTTGGCAACTGTGATGACTGGCGTGAGACGAGCCGTGACGAATCCACTTTCGAGCAATCCTTTGTAACGCGAGAAGAAGTTAATCATGAGAGTCTTGATGTGAATTCCATCGACATCCGCATCGGCCATAATACAGGCTTTTCCATAGCGCAACGTCTTGAGATTCTTCAGGCTGGAATAGTCGAGCTTCTCGTTGAGACCATAAAACTTGACCAAATCGTTCACCACGTCGGAATCCAGAATCTCGGACGTGGTGGCCTTCCTCGTATTGAGTACTTTGCCTCTCAAAGGATAGCAACCACAGATATCGCGGCCGTTCTTCACATATTTGAGACCATTGACGAAAAACGGTTTGGCCGACAATCCTTCGCAAACGAAGCCAACGCAATGTTCTGCCTTATCGGTTCCAGCCCATCCAGCATCCTCGACATCCTCGATGTTGACATAGTTCGTTTTCTTGCCGCCTTGCGCTTTGGAGATCTTGTTTTTCTCTCTCGCTTCGACAGAGTTTTTGATCGCTGTGTATGCAGCCCAGCTCCTAAAAGTATTGAACATTTCGGTCGTCACGGGAGCTTTCACCGGAGGACCAGTGAGACGTTCTTTGGTCTGATCTTTGAACTTCGGATTGGCCACATAGCAGGAAAGAAAGATGGTCACATGATTCTTGACACTGCGGGCATCGATCGAAACTTCTTTGCCCGCCATCTCGGATTTCAGACGGGCAGAAATGCCGTTCAACCAGGCAGTCACATGGACACCTCCGGATCGAGTAGGCATGCCATTCGCGAAGGATTGCTGATAGCCATTATGTGGAGTATCAAAGATGATGCAACGAGTGGAATCATCTTCGTAAATGATGGGTGTACTCTTGATGTTCACTACTTCGGGCAGGTAGCACTTAACGTAGTCAGTCATGGAGCGAGCATCGAACGTCACAGAGTAGAGAGATGTTGGAGTTTCATAACGAAAGTCGATAGGAATCTTACAGTTGAACGAGAAGTCCAAAACCAGAGCGGCATACATTTCTACCGTGTCTGGATGAAAGTGACCATGCTCGGTGTAACCATCATTGGCTTCCCAACAGAGTTTGCAATGGAGAGGATCATTTGTGAGAGGCTGTCCTTCCACCGTGTGAAGTTTCTGATCGTCGGTCCGAGTGTAGAAGAGTTTGAAATCCGGGCTGTAACTAACTTCGGTGAAAGATGTTTGCTCTGCGAACCTCATTTTGGTGGGTTTCTGAGATTCGTCGAGAGTGGCCTTTTTGGTCATCTTCTTGGAATCCTCATCGCTCTTCTTCTTTGGTTTTCCTGGCTCGATCTCGATGCGCTCTGGTTCGCTGACTTGGGAGAGATTCCTGCTGGCAGACTGAGTGTGACGCATGCCTTCCTTCACATTGTGGCACGTGACTTTGTAACGTGTGGAGAAAATGGCGGCTAACTTGGCGCCAAAACCATTTCTGCCAGCCCATTTACGCTCTTCGTCATCGTTGAAATTGCTGCCTGCTCGTAAGTTGAAGAAAATGAGGCTCGGGATCCAGGCCTTATCTTTTTTGTGCCACACTGTCGAAACTGGTCTTCCTTCGTTCCGAATGGTCACTGTATCTTGTGTGATGGTCACACTTGTCTTTCCTGGATCGATCCCAAGTCCCCTCGATTTGCTCGCATTATCGGCAGCATTAGAGAGAATCTCGAGAAATATCCGTTCCATTCCAGCGTTATACGCTACTTCAGCTTCCTCGATCCTAAACTTGGGAGACTCCTCATCACTCTTAGTTAATTTCTGAACGGGTTCTAGAAGACGAGCCACATTGACCTTCTTGATTTCAAGCTCAATGGGACCGACATAAGTATCTGGTCGCAGCAAAACGTGTTCGATATCGTTGAGGCTACCATATTCTTCTTCTGGGTTTTCCTCCATGGTGTAAAATCTTTTCGACTCAAGGAAACCAAAATTTTGAGAAGACGTTTCTCAAATCGAAGAGTTGTCTGGAAGATCACGGGGATACTATCAACTCGATGAGCTTTTCGAATCTATGATGATCAAAAAGAAAGAAATCAGACCGTTGAAACTGTGAGGCGAGAAGAAAGAAATCAAGTTGTCAGGAAGAAGGAAATCGGAATTGTGAGGCGAAAAGTTACCACAATGGATGAACTTTTTCGCCAGCTCGGGAGACAAAAAGAGGGAGACTTTTTGATTTCTTCGAGACTTACGTGACGTTTAAGAATTTGATCGTCCGACTAAAACGGAAGAATGGCCACAGTTCAAGACGAAGAGTTCAAAAAGGTTGATGAAGTTTTCAATCGCATTGTTTCACGCAAGTTGGACGGAGCTAGTTCTTCCAGGTGGACTTCTGTCTTCGTTCTGCTTGTGATCATTGTTTTGATCGTGACGGCAGTCGTCTACTATCTTTACAAGCAACGCAAGGGAAAGAAGGAAGTCAGAGCAGTTCCCGCCCCGGTTGCAGAAATAGTTCCTAAAGTATGAGAGAACAAAACGATTAACAAAAATTTACTCCTTTATTCAGTAAAGTGGTAAAACGAAATAGATACACGTTTGACTTCGGTAAGGATTTTCAAGGTTGACAAGCACGAAAGTCTAACGAAATGGACGTCAATCCTGTTCCCCTGTCGCAAACTCAGAAGGATGCCAACCGTCTTTGCAGAACTTTCGACAAAAAGACACCCGAAATGGAGAAAATATGCGATGCTCTCAAGGAAGGTCGCAAGATTCCCTCTGACCTCGAGGAGGATGACGTTTTATTGACCAATACGACGCCCCAAGCTACTCTCGTTTTGGGATTCAGACAACTTCTCAGGCTGTATGCCGATCAGCTTCTTCCTCAAGATCATCCCAACATCACTCTCATGCGATCGATCGTTTATGCCAGAATTATTCAACACGAGCTTGAAATCTATGGCGAATATGAGAAGGCCAGAGAAAATCTCGAAGGAAAAGCCAACGTACGTCCGAAGTGGGGTCTACACTCTATCAATGATCCTATCGCCGCGAAAGAAGATGTGTTGGACAGCTATGAAGAAGTGCTGACTTTCTTTGAGGTTCCCGAAGTGCGCGAAGAGTACGTACGTCTCGTTGATCCGGTGTGGGAAGCAGATTCTCTCGAGATAGGTCCAGGTTTCGAGAAATCGTGGAACACTCTTTTGAGAAACGCTGTTCTCAACTTCGCTCGTGTCAGAATTCTCCGCGCCGTTCCAACCAAACTGGAGCCAATACTGTCGCGACTGAGAGAAGTGCTGGCGGAAATCAACTTTCTCTACCTGAGTTTAGCCGGTTTCACAGAACTGATTCGCTTGTTGAAAGACAGATTGCCCGGACTGATGGGTGCCAAATTGGCCACGAAGTTGAAACCAACTGTTTCTCCATCTCGTCAACCTCTAAGCACTGAAAACATGGACAGACTTTTGGGAACCGTGAAGTATCCTCGCGTATTTCATACCATTGGAACCGCCGCAACGAACAGAGTGCGTCAAGGATTGAGGAAACAATTGAGAGGCGTTCAGATCGAGCCAGTTTTCATTCAACAGTTGGAGAGCCTGATCTCCAACAAGTTTAAGGAAGCTTTCGTTCCTCGAGGACACAAAGTTGGTATGATTGCTGCTCAAGCAGTGGGTGAGAATGCGTCTCAAGCAGGATTGCGCTCATTCCATCATGCCGGTATTACCAGCGACACGGGCTTCGATAGAATTAGCAATGTCACCAACATGTCGTCTAAGAATCCCTTCACGATCATCGCTTTGAAGGATATGAAGGTACGCAAGAGTAATTCCAAGCTGAAACAACCAGCGGCAGTCAAGAAGGGTTCCCAAGAAGAATTCGAGAGAGTTCCAGCTACTCTTCAGCAAGCCAACCACTATGCCAATCTGATTGAGAGCGTCAATCTCAACACTCTGTGTACTTTTCATATCGGACGAAGAGATGCCGACGTGCCAGAAATGAGTGACATCTTCAAAGGAAGTCCCGTGTTTACCAAGGAGGCGAGAGGATGGCAAGCTCGCTATGTCTCTCTTGTGAAGGCTTTGGGAGTGACTGGGGGAGAAAATGGCGATTCGCCAAAAGCGGGCTTAGATCCTCCTTCTTGGTTCATCAGAGCGGTTTGCAACAAGGATATCATGTTTCAGCGTCGCATTTCCATGGAGATGATAGCCACTGCGATTGAAAAGAAGATGAGCTCTGCGCGTGTCATCATATCTGACATTCTGCAGGGAGAGATAGATATCTACACGATCTCGCCCGAGGAACGCGATTCGGCCAAAATTCATCGCGTTCTGAGAATCGAAGTTATTCCCGTTTTGAAGACCATCAAGGTTCAAGGAGTGAATGGCTTTGAGAAGGCCATCGTGGAAAAATATGATATCATCAAGTTCATCACCCATACGGAGCAAATTGGTCCAGACGTAGCTGTCCACTTTTCACAGAAAGACGTTGCTTACAATGGCGTCACTGAGAGTCAAATCATATCTCTCTTGACGTTAAAGAGTGCTGAGGCCACTGTTCAAAGAGATGTGAACAACAGATATCTCTTCTGGGTGAGAGGACGATCGACCAATCCTTTTGCTAAACGTTTGAGAGATCAAGAAGCAGTCAAACTTGGGGAAGCAGTCGAAGGACCACTCGAGGAAACAGACGAAGAACTATCCGAAAGCAAAGGTGAACTCTCTCGAGTTCTTATCGTTCAACTCAATCGCAAGCTCTTGAGGGAAGAACATGGAATCTCTACTATGGTCCTGATTGATTTTTTCGATAGGCAAGCTTTGCACGCGAAGCAATTCAGTTCAGCGAGTATCAAGTTCGATCCAGCTTCCTTCCGCGTCACGATCGGGAGGAATCCTAATTTCACACCTGAAGTCATCATGGATGAAATCCAATCGCTCTACGAAGAGAATCTCGGAATGGTGGTCGAGAAGGGAAAGATAGTGATTCCCAAGTTGCCCAAAGATGCTGACATTGGATTGCTTCAAAGACTTGTCTCCTCTTATTTGGGCACTGTGGTTGCCAACACTGCAACCATTGCGGGAGGCGGAAGATTGATCAAATTGTCTCTCCTTCCTCTCAAGCCGCTCGAAACGTGGAAACAACTGACCGAGATCAAAGGAAGTTGTCCGCCGATCTTCACTGAGTTCATATCTCGAAAACAAGCGATTGCTTACCGATATCGCATTCTGACTCGCGGGAAGGGAACTGTTGCTCTCTCCGAGCTTCCCTTCGTGAACATTTATGCGACTATTCCGAGTGCTCCTGTCGAAATCTATGAGAACTTCGACATTGAAGCTACTCGCACCTACGTGCTGAATGAACTCGTCCTCAACGCTGGTTCGAAGGTTGGAAACAGACATCTCGGTCTTCTGGCCGACACACTGACCTATATGGGAGTTCCAGTGAAGATGCAGTTGAGTGGAAAGGTTGCCACCGAATCAGGAGTTCTGGCGACTGCCTCATTTCAAGAAGCGTTCCGAATCATGTTGGATGCTTCGGCATCTACGACTGCCGACTCTCTGAAGGGAAACATTGGAATGACTCTGATAGGCGACTTTAGACGCGGACCTCAAGACGACGTGAGAATCGCAAGGGAGGCTCGAGTTGATTCCGCAATTGATCTCCTCATGAGCGCAACTGTTACAACCACCAAGCTCGGCAAGAAGAGCGAAAAGGTTAGGGCCAGAAGAAAGCAAGAGGTCAACACATCCGTCGATATTGATGCTATCGCAAAGCTTTTTCCCGATGAGGAACCTGAGCAAAATAAGTGATGCATCCACATTTCAACGCTCTGAGGAGCGGAGAGATTATTCGAATGGTATCACAATTTTGTGAACTCTAGGCAAATCATGAAGTCTACGGACAGATGGTCTAGAGGTTTAATCCCGCCGAGGAAAAGGAGATACTCCAAGCTTTGCTACCAGAAGTGCTGAAAAGAGAACATCCATTTTAACCTTTTGAGAAAAAGGAGATAACGCAAGTTTTCTTTCCCGAGACTCGAAATGAGTCGTTCAAAGTTCGGAGGCGGAGTGACAATTCAAGATCATGCAGATTTGTATGGCGGATATAAGCCGGTTCGTTTCGGAGCAGGAGGCAAGAGAGATAACGAGAAGCTTTCTTCTGTGGATTTGCGACGTCATGAAGAAATGCCGTACCGAGAGACTCGAACTGATATGTCCTTCCGTTCAACCCTGAAGGGAGACGATCGGACCAAAAATAGTGACTGGGCGGTGAGTCAACATTTGGATCCCACTACAAGGAGAATGACTAACCATTTGAGGGAGACAATCGTTACCGGAGAGACTATCCAAGCTCCTCCACAATTGCCTCCTCCAAGTTTCAAGTTGCGCAGTCGGAATGCTAAAACAGTCAAGAGTGTTCAGTTTCCTCAACAAGATGATTTGGAGATTCTCGTCAATACTATGGCGGCTGTTCAAGCTAGAGATCCTCGCAAGAGAACTAGTGAGAGATACGTTCCGGAACAGAATGCACGTCCAGATGTCGAGACGAGGGAAAGAACTCCTAGCTATAAGAAAGATGCTCCTAACGAACTTCGTTCCGCTCCCACCGAACAGATCGATGTGCAGAGCGATTCAAGACCCAGTCAGATTCTGCGTGAGAAACAGGTCTCTCGCCCAGGATTGACCAGTTCGGGATTCGACAGTTCTCTTTTTATTGCTCTCGCGATACCAAGACTGAGAAACGTCAGTGCAAAAATCAAGAGTACGCAAGGCATTTCATTCGGTACGACAGAAAATCTACCCGAATTGGATACTAGTGGACATGGACAGTTCCTCAAAGAGAGAGCAATCAGAACTATTGTTCCTCGCCATGATCAAGACCATCCGAATGTCGATAGTAGTGACACTAGTCGAGCTGTGAGAAGTTCCAAAGGTACCCGCAAAGCCAAAATCGTACCTAAGCTCAAGGGAGACAGAACTATTGATGATGCGAGGGTCATTGGCTTCACCAGAGAGATGAAAGACTTCGGCAAACAGAAACCCACCAGAGAATTCTCAATGTCCAAAGATGAAGTCGAAATCAGCACTCGTCAAGGTGTGACGTCTCGTCCTAAAAGGAGAGACAAAGTTGGTTCCCGTTCTGTCAATGATCATGATCGCAAAGAGATCTCGTCTCGTCCTCCTAAGAAATCCAGTAAGAAAACTACGACGTCTGTTCGTCCTGTCAGCGATCATGATCGCAAAGAGATCTCGTCTCGTCCCAATGAGAAACTCAGAACGAAGGATCAAATGTCCATTCATCGAGAGAGTGATATTGATCGCGCCGAAGTCTCATCCAGAGTTTCAGAGAAGCTCAGAGAGAAGAACCAGGTGTCCATTCGTCAAGAGAGCGATATTGATCGCAAAGAGATCTCGTCTCGTCCCAGCGAGAAACTCAGAGATAAGGACGCTACGTCCACACATTCGGTACATTCGGAAAGAGAGCAAGACATTCAGACGAGGAGAGAAACATCTGAGACTTCTGCGAAAAACAAGAAGAAGTCTCAGAGTTCTTCCTCCGTGGCAGAACAAGATGTTGTTGTCTCCGCGTCAAAGCCATCTAGCCGCGGAAAGAGCAAAAAGAAGGCTAGCAGCAGAACGGTACGCTTGGCCGATACCGAGAGACCCGAAATTGCCTACGTGAAGTTTGATCCTTCGAGCAAAATCATTGAAAGCAAGATTAAGCAAAACGGTGCCCATCCAATTGAAGGCACGAAAGAAGAGAACGTAGAGGTTCGTGCGGCACCCCCATCTTCGACAAGACGAAACAAAGTCGTCGCCGTTCCGAGTGTCGTGGAGGGAGAAGATAGTGCTACCTCTGAGCCAGTTCTACACGATCCAATGCATTCTCGCAAGAGGCAAGAAGTTGTATCTCGAGAAGTAAGTGCAGGTGTGGATTCGGATGATCGAACTGAGATTCCAAAAATTAAGATAACATTCGATTAAAGCTGGGAACAAGAAGTTGTTTCGAATAGATTTTTTGTAGTATCACTACTTGAAATGACACACGAACCAGTCTCTGAATCCACCTTTTTAATCTATCTGAAGCCGGAACAGCTCTCCTACCAGAAAGGTCAAACTAGTGAAGAAGTGTTGTTCGAGCTGGAGACTCGCGTGAGAAATATTCAGGCCAAGAAATATAGCTCCGATAAGAGTGCCTCTCCTTTCCGGCCAATTGAACGCGTCTTGTATGGAATGAAGTTGTCCGGAACGCCAGGTTATGGTCTTCTCAAATTGGTACAAATGTATCCAACTTCTGTATACAAAAAGTATCTCTACGCGGATATCAGTGATCACGCTCGCATTTATGTCGAAGTGGTTGACGATGATACCAACGAGATGTCTACATCTGAGGGCAAGAGAGGAAAACAACAAACGAACAAATCGAATCCAGCTGGGAGAAAAAAAGATTCTCCAGGCGGGTCGAAAGGTGGTGGAAAAAGTTTGCTTCCTTCCGAGGATGAACTTGAGGAAGAAGTTTTCTCACCTGAGACGGAGCCTGTCGAGAAGAAAGTTTTCATCTTCATGGTATGCGATCGTCATGTCAGGAATTATTCCAACATGCTTAGCCTCATTTGAAGTATGTATTTGTTATGAAGTCCCCCGGACTGAGTAATATTGAGTTTTGAAAAGTCGACCCCAGGAAGCCTAAAGCAACTTCGGCATCTGAATCTATGGCTGCTCGCAAAACGAAACGCGACGTTGCCGTAAAGCACGACATCTTTGTCCAATGTGCGAAGATCGAAAAAGTACCATTTTGGGTTGCCTTCTTCGAAAACTGTGCTATTGGCAAGTTCTCCAAAGGTTTATCGTATAAGGATGGTGCTTTGCACTACAAAAAGCTACGACGAAAAGCCATTCAGAAAGTGGACATTCCACAAAATCCAGCACTCGCCATCGATGTGGTCAAGGAGTTTGTCAGGAAGGAGATGCAAACGATGTCAGATGATGAACTCACAAGGAAACGCATCGAGATGGGTGTTGCGCTTGAGAAAAATGTCGTTCCAGCAGATCTTCAATGGAAGGATATTCGTGCTCCCACCGTGAAGCAACAAATGATCAACATCTATGTTTGGCAACACGTCGAGAATGGTTACATTAACTTTGCTGAAGCGGCCAACTTCATCTCGGTCGTAACAGTGGGATTGGCAGTGGGAGCCATCACTGGTCTCGACATTACACTCAACGATGGAAAAATCATCGACATTGCCGGCATAGGACACGACGAGAATGGCTTTCATCTCCTCCATGTTACTACGGGAAGTCATAGCGGAACGTCCAAGCCTAGTGGCAAGAAAACTTCTCAAGTCACTGGCTATCAAAACTGGAACAAGTTGGATACTCAGTATACCAACTACATTCGATCTGGTTCGACCGTCAAGTGATATACCACAAGTATCAAGTAGCTGGACACATTCTGTAACTCAGACTGGTATTCGCCTTGTGGATTCATTCTGTAACTCAGAATGCCGAAGCATTGTGAATTCATTCGAAGTCAATCACTGGCTTCCCTGATGGAGTTTCCAGTGCCTCGGCGGTTGGAGCTTCAACAGGACGAGGCATACTTCTCTCCAGAATGGGACCCATCTGTTTCATCAAACCTCCCATCAGATTGTTCAACAAATCGTTTGCTGCTGGTTTCTCATCCTGAGACGATTCTTTTCGAGAATCGTCTTTCTTCTCGCCCGGCTTCCCGATCCAACCAAACTGAAGTGCGACAAAAGCCACGACGGCTACCATGTAAACGTGGTAAATCGTCTGGCTAATTGCGAAAAAGATTGTTTCGGACATTGTAAATGTCTGCGGTTTCTCAAGCTTCGAGGAGGAGAGATCGTCGATCTGAAAGTTCGAGGGAATACGTGATTCCACAAGATGCAGAGCAGTCCGAAGAATACGAACGTGATCAAGATCTCGCTCGGAAGGGTTCTTCGATTGTTCCTTTGATGAGTCAACAGCTGGCAAGAGAAAGGGAACTCATTTTGACTCGCAAGACATGTAATCTGCGGAGAAAATTTAGGGACGCCGGAGACTTCCGTGAAGAGGCCATCAAGAAGGATCTAACTGATCGTTTCTACGATTCCAGGTTTATGGCCACTCTGTACTGCGCCTTTGATTCAGTTGTCCATCTTCCCGTAGAGAAAGGCGATGGACTCGATGCTTCCCACGAAGTTGTCTCCGAGCTCTTCCGCGATTTGAGGCGAATTGGGGAAGAATCTGTCTACGGCAAGGTCATTCTTGCGTCCATTCCAGGAGTTGCCATCAAGACTCCCACTCATCCCGGCATGGATGAACTTCTGCACGAGCTCTTCGTTGGTCTAACGGGCACAAACGGATTGAGAAGGCTGTGCCCCAACTATGCTTACATTCTGGGAGGCTACAAGTGTCTTCCGCCGATCATCAATGCGGACAAAACGGTATCCAGCTGGTGCGCAACCAATGCCCATCCAGATGATTACGTGAATTACGTCATTTACGAGAAGATTGATGGCAAATCGCTCGCCGATCATTTGGCGACCTGTACCTTCAGCCAGTTCTTCAGTTGGTATGTTCAGCTTCTCCTCGCTGTTCAGATCGGGTGCGATACAGTTGGTTTCACGCATTATGATCTGCATGATGAGAACGTTCTGCTCCGACCGTGGTTACAACACAAGAGAATCGCGATTCCTTACGAAGTTCGTTCCGGTGCGACTTGGTATGTGAAGACAGATTTGGTTGCCACCATGATTGACTTTGGGATGAGTCATATCGAAGTGCGAGGAGAACAATTCGGAAAATACGGATTGGAGAAGAATGGTGTCTACGCGACGAGATCCAGACCGCTCTATGATGCCTTCAAGATACTTGGCTTCTCGATCTCCCAGATGTATCAAACTAGAAACAATGAGTGTCTCAAGAAGTCACTCGGTCTGTATCGCATCTTTGAGGACGCAGGTGAGAGCGATGATGAGCTCCTTCAGCAAATTCTAGATGAAGATACCACTTTTCACTCTTTCAGCGATGTACCTCGTCCAAGCGAAGATTCCTACGATTTGTGGGACTATATGGAGGAAGTGAAGGAACGTTATGGCCGCGAATGGTCTGCTACCGTTACTACCTCCCCGCCTCCCAACGTTGCCATCCTGACTTGCCTCCATGCTTGTCTGAGCGAGCAAGCTGCCGAGAAGGAAATCGGTGGCGTCATCGATACAAGTACTGGAATCCCTACAAGCGTCAACATTCGAGGTACCACAACGAGTCAAATCACGTCTCACGCGAAGATCATCAAGGCCGCTCCTCAAAGTAAGCGAGCAGCTTTGGCAAAGGCTGCCCTCCCGAGAAAGATCCATCAGTTGCGCCAAGAGATGCGCGAAGAACATGCCCAGTTGGCTAAACAGTTGGATGCCATTCATGATCTCTCCAGTTTGGGCATTCCGAGAGTCGCCGATAGTGCTCAACTTCAAGACATTATGGATGCTTATGTTGAGCCAATGGTGAACTTCAAAGATCACTACACCAATTATCGCAGGAAGCAAGAACTCTTGAATGACTACTATACCATGCAGGGTGAGAAACTAGAGAGTGCCGAGTTTGACTTCGGTCCGGAACTCCAAGAGTGGAACGGCAGTTATGAACAAGTCTATAACAAACTGAACAACCTCATTGTGGCAGCACCGAACCAAGCCACTCAGAGTTACATGGTTAACCTCATGAAGCAATAAAATTCGATGTCCATTAGGACTCAGAATGCCGAAGCCATTTTTGAGATCCACATGATCTAACAAAAAATAGTCAAGGTGTTCTTAACGCCGAGACTCAAAATAATAAAAAAAAGTTTGCCTCTAAATGGCGTACAGAGAACGCAATCCGTTCTACGATTGGTCCATTCAATTCCATCGACTCGGGGTGACTGTTTGTCCGAAAGACGGACTCGTCCCGTTGATCAAAAAGCACTTCAAGATCGATTTCTCGAACCTATCCTTCGTGGACGATCTGATCAAGCAAACTTTTCTTGCCTTCTGGGATGTCAGCAAGTTCGAGCAACATGGACTCAAACGTGTGAGCGACAAAATCATTCAAGGGAAGAACAAGATTTCTATCACGAGGACAGTCCATCCGCTTCCAGAATTAACTATCCACGAGATTGATGGTTGGCTATCTCTCGATCACCTCAACTCGATATTCGTTAGGTCATTCACGAGTACACCAGGTGTTCATAACAAGAATCCTTTCGTGGCGGCCTTCAAGAGAGCAAACGCTCTGAATGCCGAGGAAGGAACAGCTTTCTCCATTCCGGATTTCACCATTCTTCCAGCTTTGTACGAACGATTTGGAGTCAAGAGTTTCGAAGAGCTGGAGTTGAGTGAGGGTGAAATGGAGTCTCTGGCCGGATTCTGCAAGGGAACAAAGTACAATGACATTTGGGAGACAACTGATAGCGATGGGAAAGTCGTTCGTGCTCTCGAAGTGGTTAGTCCTGTTCGCCAAGGAGGAAACACTTTGATGATCTTGACGGACGCGCCTTTGTCTGCATTTATGAGGAAACTAGAAAGCCTGTTGGAGAATCACAAGAATCCAGTCGGTTTCAAAGGCGGAGCCGATGTGTTTCAACAAATCGCTGATGGTACGATTCGCGGAAAGAAACTCGGTCGACTTTGCATTGCGGACAAAGAGATGCTTCGCCGTTGTGAAACAGACAATTATCGCGTCTTTCGTATCGCTCTGAAACGCGAATTTGGAATCGAGTGGGAACCTCGTCTTTATGGCTATAAGAACGCTCGCGATCTCTATGGTCGCATGCATTCCGGCTACTTCTATTATATTCCAGGTGCGCGAGGCGCGGTTCGCATTTTTGAAGGCGGACCGCCACCCAAAGGAGCGGTCGTGGTGATACCCAACGCGACTGATCCTCAGACGGACCAATATCCTCCCAACCAGGATGGATCTTTTTGGTACAATCCTGCTCGTCCAGAGTTTTCCTTCTTTCTACGCTATGTGGATGGCCATTTATTCGGTGCAGGGACGTTACTTGAAGCTCTCGGAGGATCTGCAGAAAGATTCATCGATGAGATGGAAGAAATGGCTTCCACTCGACACGGTCATGGAGCATACACTTCTCCCACACTTGAGGCAGCGTTCCCTGACGAAGGTATTTCCAACTTTCAACTCCTCACGGCTGTAACCAGAGGATAACCTGTGAAGCTTTCCGAAGTTCATAAATCAACAAACTGTCTAAGTCTGATGGACTACGACACGACTTTCAGTCTAAACAGTGTGAATCTCAGCCATAAATCATGGAGAAGGATCATCTGCTTCCTCCTGGTGAGGATGATCTGAGGAATATCGCTTTAGCCAGCGCTTCCTTCAAAGGATATTGCGTCCCGACCAGCAAAAGACATAAGCAGAAAGCTAAGATCGGGTTCAGACCAACTGGAATGCTTTTGAGAATCAATGCGGATGATCCTGAAGCTCCCAGAGCATATCTCGACGATAATCAAAGGAAGTGGTACGAGAGAAAGTCATGTTGTTCGTGCAAACCGAATCGTCTTGTCTGTTACGATGCTCCTCTCATTCCGAATTCGCCGGGAGCAAGCGAGATGAGTTTTGTCGTGATGGATGATGGAGCTTTCAACTTTCATGCCGCCACGTACTATTATCGTGATCGTGATAAGTCAACTTGCTGTCAACACTTTTGGGCTGACATCTTTCCCATCTTTTGTTATTGCCATTGTGGTGCCAGGGAACTCATCGATAATTTCGAACTAGCTTCGACCGAAGAAACGCAGGGTGATTAATCTTTGTCGCCATGTGAATATACAAATGATCGCACAGAATTTTGTTTCTATGCGGGTTAAACAGATACGACATCTCGAGGCAAACTGAAAAACACACATGGAGACGGAAAAAGAACTTTCTGAGGAACAGATTTCCAATCTAGCGGTTGCCTATGAACACTTCACATCGAAACGCATTGTGTTGGGTCCAGATGGAACTGGTGTGGAAGGCGCTTTGGCCGCTCTGATGGAAGTCAAGATGTACTTGCTCGGTTTGGCCGATATGTATGGATTGGTGGGACAAATGCGAGACATACATGCTTCTCTTCTCTTTGAGGAACTGATGAAGTTTCCACTGATTAGTCTTCTGGCTTACATGGATTTGATGCATCAAGAAATCCCTCTTGATATGTTGGGTGCCAATCAGATCGATTCAGATGGTCATACCGATCCGCAAGGACATGCCAAGATCGCTATGTTCATCGCCAATTATCACGAGAAGAGACTCCAAAGATTGCGGGTTAAGAGATACATGGCTCACCTCTTTTTCGACTCTCCGGATCAGGCCGAGATCTTACGACCTGAAGTTCTGCACGTACCAGATGAGGATGAAGTTGCTACCCTTGTGGATCTCACTCCGCAAGAAATGGTGAAGAGAGGTGCGGACTTCTACTTTTTGCGCGTGGGAGGACTCACTTTGGATACCGCGGTGAGTAAGTTTGATTTCGATGAGGCTCTGCACATTTATTCCGTAGTGACCATTCTGGCGAATGCGCCCAATGTAGATCGTTCTGATTCTTCCGATCTCACCCATGTTGCAATCACGAATCTCACCAGTCACGAAGATTTGTGTCTCATGTTGGTGGAAAAGTGGGGTAGTTTGAATCTCGATCCGAGAGCATTCGTGACCACTGAGGGACCCATGTTGCCTCTCCTCTATGAAAACAATGAGGATCCTCTCTCGATTAATCACAATATCAACTTTGGGGAAACCGTGAGAGATCGCATTGTGAGAGCCTGTATGAGTGAAGGTATTCCAGCCTTCGAGAATGGCTTGGTGCGTCCCGCCAATCTCTTACTGGAAGAATATACGATTGCTCAACTGTCTCGAGCTTTCTGCGGATCCATAGGAGATCACCGCGATCTCTACCAGGCTGCTCTCTATGATACCACTCCTTCCGGCATTAAGATTGGCGATCTGGATGAGGAAGATGTGGTTTTCTTTGGATTGCGTGATGGAATCAAGAGAATGGTCGTCTATACTATCGAGGAGTTATACCACGCTTTCAAAAACCCGGATAAGACGGCCGATGGCTCTGGGACTGGCTACTTTTATGATCCCGTTTCCCTCAAAAGAGGAGGCACCAATGTCCTTGAATGGAGCACTTTCTCGCATTCCTCCATTCGACGTCTGATTACTCATGTGCTTCCTTACAAGAAGGGAAGCCAGTGGACCAAAAGGTTGATTGATGCTTGTCAAGAAGCTTTCCGATCGAATGACAAACTTCTGGTCACCGAAATGGTGCAAGAGACTGCCCTTCGCGATCTACGTACTATGTATCGTACAGAACCCAAAGAAAAACGACCGGAAAGTTCGGAAAGCAGTCTCACAGAGAGACAAGAGAGACAATCAGAAGGTTTGCCAGAAGTCACTTCGGAAGAGCAGGCCGAGACAAATGGAGGGAGCAAAAATCCCTCAGAAGATTCAGCAAGTAGGAATCTTTTGTCTCGACAAAATGAGACCAAAAAAGAATCGCTCGCGGAACTTCCTTCGATCCTTACGGCAGGGCAGAGAGTCGTTCCCGCCATTCCTCAAGCTGATCGAAACTCCGTCCTCAATGTACTTCTCACCATGTTCAATGTGGGGAGCGATTTGATGGGCTACCAAGATGACATCGATACTTTCAACGAGGAAGCACTTCATCGACTCATGGCGGGCAATCCTTTTCGCAACTTGTGTACTCCTAGTGATACTGGAAGGCCGCAAGCAGAGGCGCGCGATCTCATCTTGTCGATCATCCAGGCTGCTATGGACTTGGGTGATGGCTATTATTCATTCTCTCGCTTGCACGTTCTCAAGTATTATGATGGAAAGTTCTATGTTCACTACGATGATCCAACTTATCAACTTGGTGCGTATCTCTCCGTTTTGCTCAAGATGGCTCAGTGGTCGCTCTCTTCGTCTCTCATTTTGGGAGGCATGTGGTTGATGAGCACGGCATCCTACTATCACCACAAACTGACAAGACGTTGGTTGGGCGGAACGACCCTCAACTTTGACGAACTGACCGAGGAAAATCTGGCAGAGATTGATGCGGAACAAGGTAGCCAACCGGAAGAACAACCTGGAGAAGAACCAGAAATCATACAAGAAGAAAAACAAGAAACCACTCAAGAGGAAACTCATGAAGAACAGCTTGAGAGTATGCAAGAAGAGGAACCAGAGATCATACGGGAAGAATCATCCGACGAGTCTCAAGAGGAAGAAGCCAGAGATGACAAAGAGGTACCTCCCGACGAGTTTCCGGAGATCATTCGAGAAGAAATTGAAGAGAACAAATGAATTCGCAAGTCTCCCTAAGTGAGACAAGCGAAAAGACAAACATGGAGATCGTTCTGCACAACTTCAGATGCTACAAAGATCAGTCCTTCAAGTTTATGCCTGGTGTTTCCTTGTTGCCTGGTATAAGTGGAGCTGGAAAGTCTACCATTCTGGAAGCGATCGACTATGCCTTGTATGGTAAGTTGAAGCAACAGTATTCCCACGGAGAGAAAACCTGTTTGGTTCGCATCGTGATGGGAGATGGACAAATCTGGATTCAACGCAATTCGGGTCCCGGACAGATTCAATTTCATGTCAACGGAACGACCTATAAGGGTGATGACGCGGAAGCCATCATTGTTCAAATGTATGGAACACGAGAAGTCTTCCTTGCTTCTTCATACCTCAAACAAGGAGAGAGATGCGTTTTGATGACAGGTACGAATGCCGATAAGATGAAGTTGGTTCGATCTATCTCTTTCCATGATGAAAATGTGGAGACGGTCCAGGACAAAATCAAAATCGAGCTCAAGGCTCTCCAAGAGAAAATGCGAACTGTTGAAAGCGCATTCAACTTGGCGAAAGCACTCTTGGCTGCCTTCGACAAAGAAAATCCGGATGCTCACAAGATCAATAGCGAGGAGGTTCAGGTCGATACCGATCAACTTCAGAAAGAGATCAGGGAGCTTACCCAGTCGATCGCCGAACTGGAGAAAACAAAGGGAGAGCTCATTGCTCTCGAAGCAAAAATCGAGACGTTGTCCAGTTTGGTTTCGGATGGTGTCCAAACTATGACGGAAGGAACTCAAGTTAAGGCTATCTCGAGTCTCAGTGAGATAGAATCGCGTTCAACCGAGATTCAGGCCATGCTGAAAACTCTGAGTGAACAAAAGGCAGCTCACGATGCTTCTCAGAGACTTCACAGACTGTTCGAAACAGCGCAGAAAGAGGTGGACACTCTGAAGGTGGAACTGGCCGATCTCACGACAAAGGTAGGTGGTCTCAACAGGGTTGCTATTCAGGCAGAAATCATACGCATCAAAAAGAATCTCGCCACGCAATCCAAGATCGATTTCATTCTGAAGCAGAACGGCGCCTCAACCGTGCCCGAGTTGAGAACATCAGCAGTACAAGTAGCTGCAGATCTGCGCTCTCTCAGAACGATCATCAGTTCTCTCGAGAAGGATCTCGAAGGGAAGGAATGGAATGAGGTCCAGTTGAAGACACTCGTTTGTCCCAAATGTTCCAGCGGCTTGAAGATGGATGGGGGTAACCTGATCGTCTTGATGGCGGATTTCAAGCCAATCTTGCGAGAACTGGCATGTCCCGAAGTTAGTACCAACATGATTTCAGCCAAGAAGAGAGAAGCGGAAACTCTCGAGACGAAGAAGAATGTCCTCCAAGCTGCCCAATCAGAGGTCAACACCTTGTTGAAAGATCTGAACTTCCACGATCCTGGCGACGCGGCTAAACTAGCTGCAAGCGAGAAGTTTCTCGAATGTGAGGATCGCATTGCTTCTTCTCAAGCTCGTCTGAAATCATTCCAGATGGAGGGAACAATCGAGATAAGTGGATCTCTTCCTGATTTTCTACAATCTGATGCAAGTCTCCGCAGCGAACTGGATCTCTTGTACAAACAGAGAGCTGAACTTGAGAGAGGTCAGAAGGTTCGTACAGATTTGGAACAAGCGAAAACTCTCCTGGGCGATCGAAGTTCTAAGCAAGTTGTGGCCAAACTATCTCAACTCCAAGAAGACAAGAAGACCAAGACTGAACTCGTTCAAAAATGCAACAAGTTCGTAAGGAGGCAGGATCTTTTGGCAGCCGAACGTACCCAAACTGGTTTTCTCACCGACCTCGGAACGGAGGCTCAGATCGTGAGCGAGTTGCTCGAAATTGCCAAGCAAGTTGAGATCCAAGCCTTGGAAACATCGGTGGCACATCTGAATTCCGCCATGAGTCGCTTTCTGAACATCATGTTTCCCGAAGAGCCCATTCAAGTAGAGTTTAAGACTACACGCGAATCGAAAACCAAAGCGGATGCCAAGAGTATGACCTGTTCGATGTCAATCTACTACAAGAATACGGTCTATGGATCTCCCAACCAGCTTTCTGGTGGAGAAGCGGATCGAGTTTCTCTTGCTATGACACTGGCTTTGAACTCCTTGTTAGGCTCGCATCTCATTCTGTTGGATGAAACTTTGAACACTCTGGATAGAAACGCGAAGATCCAAGTCGTCGAACTATTGAAGACCATTGTGGGAGAAAACAAGATTTGCCTTGTGATTTCGCACGAAGGAGTAGAAGGTGTTTTCCACAGTGTGATTCGCGTGGGAAATCAATGAAAAATCAAGGAGGGAGAAACATGAAAACAAACCAACTTCAAACCGAAGTAAAACAGCTTCAAACAGAAAGAAGAAACATGAAAACAAACCAGCTTTAACAAGCTTTGAGAACACAAGACATCTTCAGGAAAACTTTCAGCTTTAGCAAGCTTTGAGAACACAAGACATCTCCAGGATGAGTTACTATTGAACCGGAATTTTTAGCATCCTTTGAGATAGAAAGACCGCCACGATGAATTACGACGATGAAACTCGTGAGAAGCTCACCAAGTTGATCACCTTTGCAAGTCTGCATGGGCAAAACATCGAAAGAAGCATGCGATTTGGAGTGGCGACATCTGATTCCACAGATCCTCACTCATTGACCACAGAGTTGCAGAAACATGTTTTCAAGGGAGCTGAAATCGTCGTCAAATCGATTAAGAAGCCAGTCTTTGACACGAATTCATCAGATGATGAAGATGGTGAGGAACAAGAAGAGACGGAACGCACTTATGATGGTTATCTCTTGTGTGAAACTGGAGACTTCGACATTGAGATTCGTCCTGAAGGAACCGAGTTTCAAGTCATTGTGTGGAGGCCAGGACAGTCCCATGAAGATACTGTTCGTAACTCAGGTTATGTTACGAGTCATGCTCAAGTTGTTGATATTTGTGCCAAACTAGAGAAAGTCGACTTTCTAGGCGCCATGAGAATTCTCTTCGCTTCTTATGCTGGTATGACACGAAGTAGTTCGGTCTTGGATACACTTGCCAAAGCATCTCTCTTTCGCAGTACTATCTCTGCGCTTGAACTATGATCATACTATTCGGAAGAATATAGTGAGCTTCACAATTGGAGATATGGTGAAACTCAAAGTGTCTTCATTGTGAGTTTCATGTTAAAGATATTGTGAAACTCACAATGAATCTATTCTGAAACTCACAATGAATCTATTCTGAAACTCACAATGAATCTATTCTGAAACTCACAATGAATCTATTCTGAAACTCACAATGAATCTATTCTGAAA
>Ga0182016_10001243_pt1 | contig 31109 bp, 35 predicted proteins | sample 712S2MmetaG_FD_120491 | JGI IMG/M metagenome (GOLD analysis project Ga0182016, IMG submission 120491) | Permafrost microbial communities from Stordalen Mire, Sweden - 712S2M metaG | ecosystem: Environmental > Terrestrial > Soil > Wetlands > Permafrost | place: Sweden: Stordalen | collected...
GAATCCGGCGCACGATCGGTACCGCGCAACACGGAAAGGACCCGCTTCTCTCAGTTGACATCCGCCAAATCGTCGCCGCGCGGCGCGAGGGCCTGATCGGAATCCGTGATTCAGCAATCGTTCTGGTGGGATTCGCGGGCGGATTTCGCCGCTCGGAGCTTGCCCTCTTCAATATAAGTGACCTTAAATTTTCCGCCCTTGGTGTCGTAGCTATCGTGCGCAAGTCGAAGACCGACCAGGAGGGTGCCGGCAGAGAAGTGGGTCTGCCTTTCGGAACCTGTGAGGACACATGTCCGATCCGCTCACTCCGACTTTGGCTCGAAAAGGCCGGGATTCAAGAAGGCCCGGTCTTTCGTTCAGTCGGTCGATATGGACATGTATCGCGACGGGGCCTGCACAAGGATTCGATCGGCAAGCTCCTGAAGCGTGCAGCGAAGAGGGCGGGTTTGAAAGTGGACGAACTCAGCGGCCATTCGCTCAGGTCAGGATGCGTGACCCAGTCGGCCATGAATGGAGTGCGCGAAACAGTCATTATGCGCCAAACCGGTCACAAGACGGTTGCGACTTTGCGGCGCTATATCCGGTCGGGCGATATTTTTCGCGAGAATGCTGCGGCCGGTCTCGGGATCTAAGCGCACCGCCAGAGCCCGGGAAAATTCACTTCCCGGGCCCTGGTTCTGCCAGAGCGAAACGATTCCCCAACTCCCTATCCTCTCACCGGGTCAAAAGTTCTCAGCTTTCGTATGTGAATCCAGGAGCTCGAGTGCTTAATTTTCCTGTCAGGCTGCTCAATGCGCGGCGCGAAGTCATTGCTGGCCAGCCCCCGGCCCGAAAATTCATCTGCGTGATCTAACGGAGCACGGGAGTTATCTATTGAATCATCGCACCGCGGCGGCACACGCAAGTGCCTATCTCGAGGTATTTCGTTGCCCGCTGGAAACAGTCGGGCAGCGCGTTTCATCCGTTCTGGGCTGAGGCCACTGTGGCTGTTGCACGACGAGTGAGTTAAGCCTTTGCCGGTCTGCATTGATTGAATGCCCGTCGGAACTCCTCCTTTACATACTGCAGGCTTCTGTCATCAGGAACCACTTCGAACGTTCTGCCCTCCAAGCCGCCGTCTACGATCGCCCGCCACAAAGCCTCGCGGGACGTCCCATGTGCAATTTTGCCTTCGAGATCGGGATTGGGTGGATAGGCGCAGCGATTGCTTAACAGGCGGACATCATCGGGAAGCGCTAACAAACGCTCTCTTGTAAGGGGAACACCAACGCTCGCGACCGAGCGAGCGTTCTCCGGAAGCTCTATCGGCAAATTGCCCCCCTTCCACGCCTCGAAAAAGAGTTGTATAGCTTCCGAGATTGAGGAGCCGCCAACTTCAGTTTCGGCTCCTCTGCAATCATGCCAACGGAAAGAGCCATCAGCATCGTGTGCGAGTCTCAACCAAATCATCGGAGAGCCGCTGTCTGCGGCGACCCGTGCGGTTGCAATTGTCTTTTTCATTTTCTTCTCCTCGAGGCAGATTCCCTCGTTCTGATGTAAAACAGCCTGCTATCACAGCACTAAGCAGGGACGTTACCCTCCTCGTAGTATTCAATTTCAATTGGCACGACCTTTATCCTTCTCAACACACGGCTAACCGAAAGGAGTGAAAGATCACTGCTGAACAAACTGGCCGTTCGATTCGCCACGTTCTGCCGCCCGAGTTGAGAGTCCTTCGGAGCCAATTGATGAAGGCTACATGGTTGCGCAGCCCGATTCACGGAGCGTGCGGAACCCCGCCCTATTTGACTTCATTGGATAAAGCGGTGTGAATTGAAGTGAGGTTTGTACGTGCTCGTCGCCGCACATCACTGCAATCAAGCTACTTCTGACCTCTGCCATTACTCTCACGGTCTACGGCGAGGATGATTTGATCGAAGAGAATTGTAACGCTCTCCGAGCGTCTACGCCGTATGCTCTCTGAGTCTTTCGCAAAAATGCATCGACCGATAAAGTCGATGCGCTCCTCGCTGTCAACAGGCGATTTGGCAGCCGCGATTGCGCCTTGCCACCAGTCTCTTCCGCTTTTTGTCGTCGCAAGACTTTGCAAGACTAATTTTTTAACGACGAAACTCTGCAAATTCTCTCCGTGAGTCTCTTGCAATTCGGAGAGTGCCTTATTCGCGCATTCAACCCGCTTGAACTGCTGATCGCGCCGACGACGCATACCCGCAGCATTGCTGTGATCATCCTGCCGGCACCTGGGATCGTGGTATTTCTGCCCCTTAAATGCCGCAAGATACTTTGCCCCGCAATAGAGGCATATGGCGATCACGCTTTCGCCAGCTTCCAGCCTTTTGACAATCCGTTCAGCCCTATCCATGATCTTATCCTCCACGAGTACGCAAGGATGCGTAGAGGTTACAGATGGTTGCATTGAGTCGCATCACATTTTTCGCGAAGTCTAACTCGCACTCGGCTCACCAGCTGTCACCAAAAGTTATCGTCCGGTTTTCCAATAGCTTGAGTTACCCATCCGTCTTATCCCACTAACAGTGATGGGTGGGTGACGAGAGCGACATCGGGAGAGGACCTCAGCAATGAGATTCAAGGCCAAGGCGAGGCTCGGGGAGCGGCGGATTGCATTTTCCGCACATCCCAGTAGTTATCTTCAATTTTCCCAGTTGTCTGACTTGCACATCCGTCTTAGCCCACTAAGAGTGGATGCTAGACGACGAGAGCGAAATCGGGAGAGGATCTCAGCAATGGGATACATGAACCAAGACGGGGCTCGGGGTGCGGCGGATTCTTTCAGCTCGTCCCAATAGTCATCTTTTGTTTCTCCATTTGTCTAACTTACCCATCCGTCTTAGCCCACTAAGAGCGATTGCTAGACGACGAGAGCGAAATCGGGAGAGGATCTCAGCAATGAGATTCATGACCCAAGACGAGGCTCGGGCGCGCGAAGGCAATCCGCCATATGGGAGGATGCGCAAACTGCCAACGCGACAATCTGAGATCTGCCTAAGGCACTCAGCACCCGCGCTGCCGCTGCTCCCATTAGAGGACCACCAAGGCAAGAATCTAGAACTCACTTCCAGTCAAACCGAGTGCGAATTTGCAGTTGTTGATTTCGAGCATGGATCTGGCATTCCAAGCTCAGAATTACGGCACTTGGTGTTCGTTGTTCGAACCCAACCAGCATCGACCAAAGCTCCTGCTCACAATCACCACACTTACCCTATTCCTGCAACTCCAACGATCTACCCTGCGCGTTCCTACAGGCCTGCTTCGTCGGGAGATGCACTGACGCTGAAATCTTCTCAGCGCCGAACTGAAACCCATCGTCCACTAACAGCCCAGCCGCACCCCAACGCGGACTTCGACGGGCCCGGCACCATACGAGGAAATAACTATGCCATTTTGTCAAGAATCGCAGACCACGCAGGAACGCCTCGTGGTCCTCCGTGATGTCAATTCACTCCTTTCGGCGTGGGATTTCACGCGCCCTTTGGCTGAGCTGATTGTTGAATTGCAAATACGATGCCCAGCCTGCAGCAAAGCGCCAATCGACAACCATGCTGACAAAAAAAGACGAGGAGGTTGCATGTCGCGGAGGTCCGGCCAGCGCGGCCATATCGAAGAAAGCGGCAATATGAACGTTGTAAGGTTCCGGATAGAAGTGCCCGGCCAGAGCACTCGCCAACTTGTCCGTGTGCCCATTTGTCCAATCAACGGCCCTGGTGCTTTAGGGAAGGCGGAACTGCGCCGCAAAGCTACCGAGATTGTTAATGCTAGCGGCGCGAACAGTGAGAGCCGCTTTCAGGAGGTTGTATCCAGTCCTCAGGTTACATTCACGGAGCAGTCGCAAAGCTTTCTAAGCGACGCGGTATCGCGAGCAAGAGACCCCATCGCTAATTCCACCCTCAGGCTCTGGAATGGCATTTTGAAGAACTGGCTCTTGCCATTAATAGGAGCTTTGCTTATTTCCCAGATCACAAACAAGACATTGAAGATTGTTGTAGCTCGCATGCGCAATGGCTTTCTTCCCAGGATTTAAGAAGAAATCAGGTTGAAGGGAGCGACACAAGCGGAGATCGAGAAGCGGAAAAAGCCCCCGCTAAGTCCGGCAACTGTGGAATCCTACGTTGGCCTTGCTAAGTTAATTGTGGCATCTGTTGTCGACGAGAACGGACTGGAAGTCTTCCCTCGCAAGTGGAACAACCGGTTCATCGATCTTCCGGTCATCAAGAAGTCGCAACAAAAAACTCCTGAATTCACGGGTGAAATTGTCTCGGGTCTTGCTGCCTACGAGTTTGATCGCGAACGTGTCCTTTTCATAGTCCTTGCCGGGAGCGGCCTAAGGATCGGCGAGGCGCTTGGTATTGAGATAAAGCATCTCTCTCATGACTTCGGCACGATCTCGATCGAACAGAAGGTTTACCTAGGAGTCGTCGAGGGTCGCCTGAAGACGGAGAGTTCCGCTCGAAAGGTCGACCTGCACCCTGACATTGGCGCAGTGGTGAGGGCCTTCGTCGGTAGCCGCACAACCGGACTCTTGTTTTCGACCCCAGATGGAATGCCGCTCAATCCTTCTAACATCGCCAACACTCATCTTTATCCAGCTTTGAGAAGACTTGGTTATCGCTCGGAGAGCGGAGATGACAAGGCTGGTTTCCACGCATTTCGTCGATTTAGAGAGACTCATCTTGGCAAGGTTTCGAGTTGCTCGGGGCGCTTGCGTGACTACTGGATGGGTCATGCAATTGAGACGATGGGTGATCGCTATAACAAAATCCATCGAGACGATGACTACAGGATTAAGTGGGCGAAGAAGTGCAAATACGGCTTCCGTTTGCCCTCAAGTGTTCAAGATGTTCCGAAGTTACCTGATGTCGCCAGTTAGGAGAGTATCCGTGAACACCTTATTCATCTGTGACTTACAAACAGCGAAGGGAGCTTTCAGCTCCCTTCGAAAGGTTAATGCCCTCGTAGCCGTTTGGGTTTCCATAACCGGTTTTTCTTTCAACAAGTTAACACATCAATATGATCTTACAGGCCGCTCTCAAGAGTTCCGAAAGTTCCGATTTACCACTCTCAATATATTCGAGCGTGTTTCTTGCTCGAATGAGACAAGAGGCTGCGTAAGTCGGATCTGGTCAGAGCGTTTTCCCTTTGTGATTCGGCTCGCTCTGGTGCACCTGCGGTCGCACGAGGTCGGAAGTCCGAACCGCACCGCGCCAGCGTTGAAATCGCTTTCGCGTCGTCCGACTCCTCAACCCTTGGCCCTGGGAGGGCCGAGGCAGGTCGTGGAGGAGTACTTAAGCACACAAACCCAACCCTGACCCCACACATAAGGAGATATGACATGGCAACTGTTAACTCACTGAAGTTCACCGATAGTACCCTAAACCAGCGGTTTCCCGCGCTAACCACGAAGGACCTCCATGACTACCTGATTCAGGGATGTGGTGGGCCAAATCTTGCTGCAACCTATCATCTGGCCCGCGTTGTTGCTAACACAGGTATTCAAGCAGATGAATTGGAAGAACTACACCTCGAATGTATTGATCCGGTAAGGAATAGGATTGAGGTTCCCATGCACAACGGCAATCATCGTGTGCGTTACATTCCGCTCCGGCCGAAGACATTCGACTCGCTCATGGCATTGCATGGCTTAAATGGAGCATCGGATTTCATTTTTGGCGACTTCCCGAAGCACAGCATCCTTCGTGCCTCTTCGGGGCTTCAATCAGCATTTCCGCACAAGAAGGATCGCGCGAATCTCTCCAATCTTCGGTGGGTCTTTGCATTCATGCTCCTTGAAGCGGAAGTGCCAGAGTATTTGGTGGATTATTGCCTCGGAGCGGATCAATGCTGCTTGCATGATGATCGACACAAAATGTCGCCGAAAGTCAAGTGCGAGTTGCTCGCGCGCGAGTTGAATCGCAAAGTGGAGGAGCTCTGAGCTGATTTATCGCAGATGAGTGGGATTCTTTGAATCGAACCTTAACACGCATTCGGCAGCGAAGCCAATTGCCGGAGGAGCAAGATCGGCTCGAATTTGTGCCAAACCGCAGCGGAGTCGACTTCGGCTCGACGCAAGATGTTCGAAAATCCATCGTCATGAGACAACTTGATGCCCGGGCTGCGGCAGAGACATTGAGTCAAGAGACACAACACAAACGGCTGCCAAATGGAGGTGAAGTATGACGAAACAGGCAAATGAGGAGCAGAACGGGGCACCCTTTAGCGAAGATGAGATTCGACAGATTGTGAACACTCTCGTCGCCTTTCCAGAGGTGCGTGATGAGCAAATACTTATCTTGGCTCTTGTGTCGGATGGCATGAGATTTGAGAAAGCGTGGCTCCTTCGCGTCGCAGAGTCTGATGTGCTGAATGCTGCTCTACGAAATTTGGAATTGATCTGCGGGAATGAGGTTTCAATGGTGATCTCAGAAAAGATGACAGTTCACAAGGCTCAGCGTACTGCCGTTTCTACGCCAAATTGCCCTGAAGTGCCTTCGAGTGGACATTCCCACACGAAGACTCCAGTCTGTCATCCCGCCGGCTTCAAGTGCACTGATGTGTTTTCATCTGCCGCCTTTCGTCCTCTCATGCGATCAAGGCTCAAATAGACCGGAGCTGAGCCGACTATGACCCTGTCGGGCTGGAGACCTCGATAGCTCTTCTTTCAATGAGGTGTTCGCGGCACGATCCTCCAACAGACGCGTCGCGCCCCTACCACCGTCAATCCATAACCATACTCAATAGGAGAAATTCAAATGTCACATCTTCAGACTGAAAATCCTAGCAGTAGCACCTTCCCCCGCACACCGCCTGCCATAACAACCGAAGAGGTGATAGAGTTTCTTGCCCGTTGCTTTCAAGATCCAGCTCTTAGTCCGATTGGTCATCTGGCTCGGATTGTCGCTAACACTGGTATGCGAGTGGGTGAGTTGGAGGGCCTTGGGATCGGCAGCATCGACCTTATTAGAAGCAGAGTGGAGATTCCCTCGCACAAGAGCTATGAGCGTGCGCGATACATTCCGATGCGGTCGAAGACACTCGAGTCGTTGATGGAGTTGCATACCTTAAACGGTGAATCAGATTTCGTTCTTGGGAGTTCCCAAAAGTTCCGCATCTGTCGTGCCGTTTCACTGCTTCGATCAAATAAATCCTCTCACAACCGAGCTCGAACTACTTTCCATTCGCTTCGACAGAATTTTGCGTGCAGACTCCACGAGAGTGGCGTGCCACTGCACTTGGTCAAGTATTGCCTCGGACACGCTCAACTTCCTTGGTTTCGCTACGACTTCGCAATGAGTTCCGAAGGGATGTTCGAGTTGCTCAAGCTCGAAATGGATTGCAATGTGGTAGAGCTCTAAGTCGCATTCAGGAAGAGATGGCGGGACAGTCGAAGCGAGTCTTGTCTTATTGCCCCGCCACACGACCCTTCAACGAATAGATGAGCATTGGTTCGAACCAATGACAAACCGGGATCCAAAATGAGGAGAAGTATGACGAAATGTCGGAAAGAAGGTAAGAATGGGACACCGGGGACCGGAAATGAAACCCAGCACATGGGGAATTCATCTTGTTCCGCTTCACGATTGGAGAAAATGCAAGAACTCTTCTGCGCTCTCGCATTTACTGACATGAAACCGAAGGATATCGTGCTCCTTGAGGCTGCAGATGTGGATGTTGTCAGAGTCGCCCTAAGTAAGGTCGGCATGGCTGTTGGGAGTCGCGGTTTGATCAATGTTTTTGAGGTGACCAAGTTTGTCCACGCTCAGGGTACAACCGCTCCAGAGCTAGAGGGCTCGCCTGAAACGACTTCACGTGTTCCCAACGATTCGAGGAGCGCATTTTGTCCTCCTGTTGGGACCAAGTGCACTGATTCGTTTTCATTCCATACATTCCGCCCCATTCTGGCATCTCGGTTCAAATCAACCGGCGCTGAGTCGAGCGCGATCATGTCCGCCTGGAGTCGTAGCACTGCACCTCTGGATAAGTTCATGGATAAGTACAAAGTGTCGAGCTCGAGGCCGATTCGTGCTCACCGTTTTGCCTCGCGGATACAAATTCTGGGCCGCATTCGGAAGTGGCTGAAGGCAAAGCTATGACTCTTCCCGCTCTATATCTCACGCGATCACTGCTCGTGCCTTTCGCTCCATCGCCTGCAGACGCTTTCAAACATTGACCGCTGTTTCGCCCAAGCTGGAGACTAAAGGATGATCCTTCGCCCACCGAAAGAACTTGGGGAAACATGCGGCAATTGATAACTGACGTCGAAACGGACGGAGCATAGCGACTTGAGGATTTGAGCATTTCCGGTCAATGTCATAACGCCGATTGCGCCGGAATCAGACGAAAGGAGACAGGCATGAAACGGCTGTTCAAGGTCCCTGAAGCTGCCAGCCTCCTGAATCTGAGCAAGAAAACCATTTGGAAAATGGTTTATGCCCGGAAGCTCGAGGTTGTGCGCATCGGCCGCTCAGTCCGAATCAAGGAGGAAACGATTGACAAACTGATCGACGACGGTACAGTCCCCGCGCAGAACGACGACGAGGATGATGACGACGATGAAGATGACGAAAATTAACAGGATGCCGGGCGGCGGCGTTGCGGAGTTCACCACAACTATCGCCGCTTCAATTTGTAAGTAGGCGCGTCCAGCCAGCCCGATTCGCCGTTTGTCAGCGCGGTCGGTGGCGCTGGCGATGACTCCTAAACACAATTCAACCCAATGGCCTGTCCGCAAACAAGAGCGGCGAGGTCGACGGGACATCTTTGTCCCATGAATTGGCCATTCAGGCCTTAGAAGGAAATCCTAAATGAGTGTATTTAAGCGAGGCGGAGTTTACTTGTACGAATTTGAGTTCATGGGCCAGCGTATTCGCGAGTCAGCGCATACTACCAACAAGGAGCTTGCTGGCTCGATCGAGCGCGCGCGGCGGACGGCCATGGAGGAGTCTGCCGGCGGCGTAAAAAGGCCCAAGCCACTTCTGTTCAAAAAGGCGGCGAAAACATGGCTGGCCGGGAATGCCCACTGGAGCGAGTCCAACCGGGAGATAAACACACTGAAGTTGAGCCATCTGCTGCCGGTCTTTGGCAAGTTGCTCATCACCGAGATCACGAACCAGAAGATCTCAACCTTTCAAACGAAGCGGAACGACGCAGGTGCTGCTGGCCGAGAAATAAACATGGAGACTGGAGTCCTCCGAATGGTGCTCCGCCAGCACGGATTGTGGCATCTTCTCGCGCCGAATTTCCATCCCATGCCCGAGAATGAGGAAGTAGGGCAGGCGATCCCCATGGACGACGTCAACAAGTTGCTTGAGGCAGCAATCCAGAGCCGCAGCCGCTCGCTCTTTCCGTCGTTGATGACTTATCTTCTCACGGGGATGCGAGCTGCCGAGTCTCGAATTCGGTGGAAGCAGGTGGACTTTGGCAAGCGCACGATTACCGTTGGCCGCTCGAAGACCAAAGGTGGGGAGGGCCGCATCATCCCGCTGAACGATGAAGCGTTCGAGATCCTCGTCGAATGGCACACACGCTTCAGGGACGTGAAACCTGACCACTACGTGTTCCCGAGCGAGCGTTACGGCTTTCAAGGGCACCAATCCCACCTGACCGGAGCGGTTGCGATTTATGACCTGGACCCTACCAAACCAATGGCGTCGATGAAGTCGGCGTGGAGGACTTGCCGGAAAGCTGCGGGAGTGTGGTGCCGGCTGCACGATTTTCGTCACACGTTCATCTCCGCGCTTGCGGCACAGGGTGTTCCGGATTCGACGATAAAAGCTCTCGCCGGCTGGATGTCTACCAAGATGCTGGAGCGGTACTCCCACACAGCCAACCAAGCAAAGAAGGAAGCCGTTGGCAAATTGCCGAAGTATAGACCCTAGTACTCCCCTTTGGCCGCCAGGGTCCCCCCAAAATCCCCCACAATCGCCAATTTATTAAGGATAAAAAGGGGCTGCAATTTCATGCAACCCCTTTGTAATCATGTGGTAGGCGAGGCGGGGATCGAACCCACAACCCCCGGCTTAGAAGGCCGGTGCTCTATCCAATTGAGCTACTCGCCCGTGCCTTTTTATTGTAGCGTCGATGGGCCGGATAGAACATCGGCAAATGGACCCGTCGCGTTCTGAAGCACCGCGTTGGCCTCGATTGCGGACTTGCCGCAGGCTGTGAGGTAGGCCGTGACTCCCAAATCGAACTGCCCGGAGTCAATGAATGCGAGACGGATGATGAGGTCGACGCGGCAACACCGCTGCGGAAGGTCGCGGAACTGTTTGCACCACTCCTTGCATGAGTCGGCAACCATGTCCCGGGAACTCCATTGCTCTATCGATTTCGGCAGCAGATCGATATACAAACCCTCGGTATGCGTGGTCGATCCCGTTGGCGCGTCCAATTCGTCAGGATCGAACCTATCGGGATCGCTCAGAGTCCAAATTCCGCATTTTGATGTCCAGACTGGGGAAGATTTGGCATTGAGCCTCATTAGTCCGTCGTAGAGTGCTGGAAAGCCAGACGCTTCGATCAATTCACCCGCGAGTTCAGGGTTCTGTCGCAGATCCACAAAGCCCGGCCAGTTGGCCTCAATCACTGAGCTTTCGCCGCCCACTTCGAACTCCCAGTCAGCCTCCATTCGGTTGTCCCGTTGCAGCCAACAGATAGCGAATTACGGTTGCCTCTGCCCAGTGGATCTCGTTGCCCGGATCGCGAGAGAGATAAGCGCAGTGCCCGCCATGGCGCGTCTCAACAAAGGTGATGTGAGGGTTTGCCAGAATTTTGACGCGGGTATCCGGCAGCAGGCGAATAAAGGGATCGTCCTGTGCGTGCAGGATGAGCGTGGGCACGGCAACGCGATCAATAACGCGAGCGCTCGCCGCGCGGTGGTAATAGTCGTCGGCGTCGCGAAAATCGCAGTAGCGGGAGACGATCTTGTGATCGAACTGGCGAATGGAGCGCACCGGCCCAATCTCCGATGGGAGCACGTAGTTGGCGGGGAAGAGATCCCTCTTGCGGGCGTAGCGCTTCCTTAAGCCGCGCAAAAAATTCCATTCATATGCGCGGTTCAATGGCTCGTGCAAGGCGTCGGCCCCGGCGGCCAGATCGATGGCCGGGCAGACTGCGGCTACCGCGCAAAGGGGTGGCTGTTTGCCCCATTCCCCGGCCAGTTTAAGCACCAGGTTTCCGCCCATGGAATAGCCCACCAGCGCCACGCGTTCCAGGGAGCATTGCTGCGCGTAGTGGCGAATCACGGCACCCACGTCCCCGGATTGGCCGGAGTGATAAAGAGTAGGGGTAAGCGCATCCGTACCGCCGCAGTTGCGCATGTTCATGCGGATCACGTTGCAGCCCGCATCCCATGCTCTCGCAGTAATGCCTTGAATGTAGCGCGAGTTGGAGGAGCCTTCTAGACCGTGGACCATGACAAGCGTGAGGCGGCTGGCGCGGCCCGGCTCAGGCTGCCAGTGGCAATGGCACAGTACGCGGCTGCCATCCGCAGGGTCCACTTCCACGAGTTCCGCCACGCCTTCGATGGAAAGAGGTGGACGGCGAAGGTAGTTGCCCACAATGGTCTGAAGGTGGCCGTTGCTCAGGCCTCGGCGGGGCGCAAAATGCGTAAGCCATTCCTGCGGCGCGGCGAGCCTGGGCTCGAACTCATTATTTTCCTTGGATTCCGGGATCACGCAGACTTGACCAGTTGGACTCATTCGGTCCCCTCCGGTCCGTGCAGATTGGGGCGGCTAGAGGGGATCGAACCCTCGACATCCTGTGCCACAGACAGGCGTTCTGCCACTGAACTATAGCCGCCATGTTCCCTATCGATTGTAGCATCGAATGAGACTGGGCTGTGAGTTCCCAGCCGATAACTGCGAGGTGACAACCATCGGCTTCTCGAGGGCATGAATTATTTTCGGTGCCCAACCAATCCGATCGGCAGGGAGAGACGTTCTGGGTGCAGGAGGACACTCATGCTTTTTCCCCGCGTACGCAGATCCATCCTTACATCGGAAACTCAGGAGCCCAACGCTGAGACGCTCAAACAACTTCAACAGGCAATGAATCGACGCCGGTTTTTGACTGGACTGGGCGCGGCAGGGGCCGTGGCCGGGACCGCAGTGCTTACCGGATGCGATTCAAGCTCCATGGCAGCTGCGCAGTCGACTCCCTCAACTACCGATACGGTTCAACAGATTTTCACCGCTGCCCTGATCGCCGAGGACTTGGCTACCACCATGTATTACAACGCACTGGTGGGTGGCGTGATCCAGGACCCCAACCTCGCAGGCACAGGCGGGTCGGCCGTGAATGTTACCGCCAACGGGAGTGTCGCCAACGTCGGCTATCTGCGTGGAGCACTGGCAGAAGAAATCAGCCATGCAACGCTGGAGCGCTCGGTTCTGAACATTTCCGCCTCCACCAGCGACCCGGTGCAGACTTTCTACTTCCCCACCGGAACCTTCGATAACCTGACCAACTTCTTCCCCATCATCATCGCGCTGGAGACAGCTTTTATCGCCGCATACATGACAGCGGTGGAGGAGTTTGCCCTGATGCTGGGCAATGTGGCTCCGTATAGTTCCACTCAGATGAGCGCCACCGGCACAACCTACACATCTGCCCAACTCGCGTCGTTTGCCAAGATCAGCGCCGCAATTCTGGGCGTTGAAGCGGAACATCGCACCCTGGCGCGCGCCATCCCTCCCCCACCCACATTCAACGGAACCACCATTCTGCCGTCCGACGATGTTTGCTACGAGTCCACCGACACGCTGCAAACCGTGTACAACGGCATGAGCTCGGCCGCAGCTGCACTGGCGCCGTTTCTGTCGTCCAGTTCCGGCACCACGGGCTATTCGCTGCAAACGGCACTCAGCGGAGCAGCGAGTGTGCAGTTGGCATGCACAGGAATGCCGCCGATGTGAGGAAACAGTGGTTAGTGGTGAGTGGTAGTGGTGGCTAGTGGTGAGTGGCTAGTGGTGAGTAAGAAGCCTTCGGGCACTTACTAACCACTAATCACTAACCACTAATCCCTGCTTCTAGGGCGCTGCCGCAATGGCTATGGCTCCAACGGGATCGGTGCCGGTCGCTGTGCTGAGAACTGAGGTAAGTGTACCGGCACTCATTGTGTAAGCCCCCAGATCAGGATTTCCGCTGAAGTCGACCGCAAGTATGTAGCTGCTGGTCGAGTCTTCTGCCAGGCCGATCCGCCCAATGTTTCCTGCGGCCACCGTGCCTATCGAGGTCAGCGCCGTGGATGTGACCGAGAAACCGATGATATTGTCTGTGGAACCTCCGCTGACCGCTTCGTTGGCGACATAGACATAGCTGCCATCCGCGGTGGGCAGGATGGAAGACGGTCCGGTTCCCCCGATGGCGTAAGGAGAACCCGCGATCGGGGTAACACCATTGCTGGCGATGGTGAAAACGCGCAGGCCGCCCGTCTGAGTAGCGGAGGAGAGCGCATTAGTTTCGCCTATATAAAGCAAACGGTTTTGCGGGTCGACAGCGACTGCATTGTCTCCGCCGTTGGAATTCAGGAGTTTAATGGTGCCGGAGTTGCCGAATGGATCGGCGCTGCCGGGATTGAAGTTTATGAGTTCGGTGCCAGCCGAGCCCATTGCAACGAAGACATAACAATCGTTGCAGGAGCTGGAATCGTTGGGTGAAATTGCGAGTCGGGTCACAGTGGATGCGGGCAGGTTGAATTGTTGTTCTTTCTCAGAGGCGCTGGCAAGCGTTCCAGTGGAAGTGATGTTAATAGCGTTGACCACACTGGTACCGGAAACAGCCTCCACCAGCCATGAATTGGTCGAATCCACCTGCATGGTAAAGGCCGGATCGGAAGTGATAGCGGTGCCATTGTTCCCCAAGGTCAGCGAACCATCCGACGCAATCTCGTAAAGATAGATGCCGGAAACCGTGCTTACATACAGGAATCCACCGTTTGGGGCCACCGCGATCGCCAGGGCTTCGCCGGTAGGCAAAGTCTTGGCGCCGATCGTGTTCAGCTGCCCGGAAGAGAGTTTCAATGCAACAACCTGGTTTGTCGTTTGATTGACCACATAGAAGACACCGCTGGTGCCATTCGCACTGCTGCAGCCGCTTGAAGAACTCCCCACAGTAACGCAGACCGAGGTAGTTTCTGAAACGCTGCCCGAAGTGCCTGTAACTGTAAATTGGTAGGCTCCGGCGGTGGTGGTGGAGCTCGTGGTCGCCGTCAACGTCGAAGTCTCCGCTGTCGTGCCGCTGATCGAAACCGAGGAAGGAGAAAGGTCGCATGTCGGTTCGCTGACAAAATTGGAAACACTTGTGGTGACTGCGCAGGTGAGCGCAACGGAACCTGAGAACGAATTCGCCGGCGTAACGGTAATCGTCGCGGTGTTTCCTGTGGTGGCCCCGGCAGCGATTGTGAGCGCGCCGCTGTTGCTGAGAGAGAAGCTGGTACTGCCGGAGGGCGCTTGCCAGAAGTTGCCGCATCCTGTACCGAATCCAACCAGAACCGGGAGTGCAACCAACAACAGCTTCGCCCATTTTCCAGATTTCATCCCCGCTCCTTGTTTCCTGCTCAACAAACCCGCTCTTAGGCTATCGCGAGTGCCCCATATCTCGCGTTTGAGACATGGGATCACTCGATTACCAACGTACAGGAAAGACGCGAAGTCACCTGGGTTCGCTCATACGGAAGCGGGCTGCTTCGCCTGCCAGACAAGTCTTGCCCCGATAAGGTCTTCAATGGCCATGCCCACGGATTTGAATACGATGCGGCGGCCGGTCGGCGAAGGAACAGAGCCGGAAAGAATGTCTCCGATCTCGGCCTCGACTTTTGCCCCGGAGAGGCGGATGTCTCCCGATTCGCGCTCGGCGCAGGAGCGGGACTCGGCAACTACATAGCTTGTCTGCATGGCCTCGTCGTCGAGTTCGCGCAGGCTTGCGCCGGTGGCGCCGACAGCCAGGACTAATGCATTTGGCGTGAGCCAACGGCCTTGGAGAACAGGACCGGGCGAGGCAGTCACTGTGAGGATCACATCGGCGGAGGCGGCTTCTTCAATGGACACGGAGCGGGTCCCGGATTCCGCAGCGAGGCGTTCGGCGTGGGCGGAATTGCGGCTCCAGATGCGGATGTCTTGCATGGCGGGCCGCACCAGCCGGATGGCTTCGATGTGCGATCGTGCTTGAACGCCGGAGCCGAGAATGCCAAGGCTAGTGGCCCCTTTTGGTGCCAGTGCGTCCAGTGCGACAGCAGAAACGGCGGCAGTGCGCATCTCGGTGATCACGCGGCCATCCATGATTGCCAGCGGTTCTCCTGTGGAGCGGTTCAGCAACTCAACGACCGCCATGTGGGTGTGCAGTCCCAGATCGGCGTTGCCGGGGTAGAAGGTTACGGTCTTGACGCCCATCGCGTCACCGTAGATCACTGGCATGACGGCAAACCAGCCGTTATTGAATCCCTCAGCATTTCCGGCGCGGAGAATGGTGCGGGCTGGTTGGTCGACTAAACCGGCGGAATAGTCGATGAGGGCCTGACGGATGGCGGGGATCAGGGCTTCGTAAGTTAGAACAGCGCGGACTTCTTGCTCGGAAATGTACACAGGCTCAGTTTGGCCTGCCGCCGGAATTGGTGCGGCGACGGAAGCGCTCGTCGAGAGGCTGCCGGCCCTGAAAACCGGATTCAAGCGTGTGCCAGTGTTCGATGGAGGTTTCCCCTATGCGCCAGCAAAGCAGAACCACCTGGTCATCGACGCGGCAAGGAAAATCCAACAGCCCGTTTTCAATGTCCTTGACCTGCACGCCGATGGAATCGATCTCGGCGATGCTCTCGCGAACTCGCTGCAGGTGTGCATCCATTAGTGCGCGCTGTTTGGTGACGCTGGCCACGTCCACCGTCATGCCCCCGGAGAGATAGATGCGCCGCGCCAGTTCAGAGAGACCGGACTCGACCTGCTCGGCCGCCTGCTTGCCTTCGACGGCGCGTTTCAGCAGCGACTCCAGTACCGGGAGCAGCGATTGCGCTTCGTCGAGAGTGAATGTCTTCATAGCGTTGCCTTAGACAATGTGAACATAGAATACGACTAAAATGCGCGAAGAAGAGAGCAGTTTGATACAAGAGCACTGATCCAACACCGCCTCTTGCCACGTCTTTCCAATTTCTTTGCCTTACCCGACTTCAAGCATGCGGTCGAGCGCGACCCGCGCCCAATGCTTAACGCTCTCGCGCACCTGAATGCGATTCACCACCCGCCCATCGATCAAGTTTTCCAGAGCCCACGCAAGGTGCTGCGGGCTGATGCGGTACATGGTGGTACAGAGGCAGCCGGTGTCGTCGAGAGTGATGATGCGCTTGCCTTCGGCAGCAAAGCGGCGGGCGAGACGGTTGACCAGGTGAATCTCTGTGCCGATGGCAAACATCGAGCCTTCCGGGGCGTCCTCGACAATCTTGATGAGCCTCTCCGTCGATCCCAGCGCATCGGACTTCTGGCATACTTCCCAGCGGCACTCCGGGTGAACGATAACCTGAATGTCGGGATATTTGGCGCGCACCTGGTCCACATGGCTGGGCAGGAAACGCTGGTGGACGGCGCAATGGCCCTTCCAGAGAAGGAGGCGGCTACGGTCGAGTGCGGCTTTGGTTTGTCCGCCTTGGCTGGGCCCGATTTGTATTGCCCATGGGTCCCAAACCACCATCTCGTCGAGCGGAATGCCCATGGCAAAACCTGTATTGCGGCCCAGATGTTGATCGGGCAAAAAGAGAATGCGCTTGCCGCGCGCGAATGCCCATTCAAAGGCGGCGTGAGCGTTGGACGAAGTGCAGACCAGACCGCGGCGCTCTCCGCAAAACGCTTTGATGGCGGCGGTCGAATTCATGTAGGTGAGCGGGATCGTGTCTTCCGCGAGGCCCAGCCGCTCCAAAGCTTCCCAGCAGGCTTCCACCTGCGAGATTTCGGCCATGTCGGCCATGGAGCAACCGGCATTGAGATCCGGCAGGATCACTTGTTGTCCGTCGCGGCCCAGCACATCGGCGCTTTCCGCCATGAAGTGGACGCCACAGAAGACGATGTATCTGGCGTCGGTTTCAGCCGCAATTTTGGAGAGCTTATAGCTGTCCCCTGTAAAGTCTGCGAATCGAATCACTTCGTCGCGCTGATAGTGGTGACCGAGCAGGATGGTTGTCGCGCCCAGCTTTGCGCGAGCCTCGGCAATGCGCCCATCCATGGAATGGTCCGGAAGAGCGAGGTAGTTTTCCAGACTGCAGCTCGTTTCGGCCGCCGCTGCGACCGCAGTGTCTTCTTCGATAACCAGATTCACCGTATTCCGCCTTCAGTCCAGGCTGTCCCAAAAGGGGGACACCGGACGGGGATGTTGAAAGCAAACTTGGCTGCAGTGGATGCGCAAGATCCCCATCCACGGGGTTGTTGCAACCCTTTCACAATTAGACGCTTCGCTTCGCCGGTGGATTCGGAAAGAACCGTCCTTGGCGGGTGAGGAGTCTGCAACTATTTTAACGCAGGCGCAACAGAAGGAAGGCTTTGCCAAAGATTGCGCTTGATGGAATGCCAAAGTGGGCCTAAGATGAAGAAATAGAACCCGCCTCGCAGTTTCAGCTGCGGAACGGGGTAAGTGTTACCGGGTTTAGTGGTGTCCGCGCCAACGCCTAATCAGCTTGGCAACGAAGTTCACCACAACCGATACGGTGCCAGTCCAGGTGCGTACCTGGGTGGACCAATGGATAGGCGATGCTCTCTTCATCGTTTTCTCCCTTCAATTCACTAGTCGCCGGTGCGCAACCACCGGCGATTCGTGTTTTTGGTCAACGATGAGTTGCCGCTATGCCTGCGATTGTTCGCCCCTATCGTCGGCAGGTCAAACGAAGCCAGTTCTTCCAGCCAATTTCGCCTTCATCTAAACCTCTACTTATGAATATCTTCGTCAGTGTTATGGTGGGTTCGTGGTGCGATTACACCGCAGCGCGTACTTCTTTAACCAAACCGAAAAAGGAGCAAAGATGAGCGAATTGGTCGAGGTTATCAGCGGCGACAGCGCACATACTCCAGCGGCAATCATTCTTGAGGGTCTCAGGGGCGGGGACGCGCATCGCGCGATGGCTGGCTCCCCTCGCACCATCTATGAGGAGCTTTGGCACATCGCATTCTGGCAGCAGATAACGCTGGATTGGGTGCACGGAATCGAGACGGCCTACCCCGTTCACGCTGCGGCGGGCTTCCCCACCGCCGAAAATGTCGCGAAAGAAGATTGGGATCAGCTGCGCCAGCGGTTCTTCTCGTCCAACAAGGAAGCGGCGGTGGCGGCACAGGACGAGAGCCGGCTGGAGGTTGAGGTGCGATGCCCTTCGCGGCCGGGAATGCCGGTTCGCATAATGACAGTCCGAGAGCAACTGGAAAGCCTGGGCGCCCACAACGCCTACCATTTCGGAAGGATTGTTCTGTTGCGCCAGTTGCAGGGATTGTGGCCGCCGTCCTCCGGCGGCTTCAGCTGGTAAGACCAGGCGCTTCTAAAACCGAACTCTCCGCTGGGGCGTACTGTTTGTGACTGGCTTGTAAGGGAAGGTATCATTGCTTCTTATGGGAACTCCGCCAATTCAGATGGCCAACCTGGGGATGGCCGATTCGCTCATCCTCATGGTGATGGCGCTGGTCGTATTCGGTCCGAGGCGTCTGCCGGAGATCGGCCGCCAGATCGGCAAGCTGATGTACGAGTTCCGCAAGGCGTCCAACGACTTCAAATTTCAGATGGAAGAAGAGCTGCGCAGCGCCGAAGAGGCCGACCGGCGCAAGAAGGACGAAGATCGCATGAAAGCCCTTGCGGTCACAGCCACGGCGCCAAAGCTGTCTGCAACCGAGGCAATGGCTCCTTTGGTCCCCCAAACGGTTCTGGACGCAACCGTTCCGCCAGCGACAGTCGCAAGCCCATATCCGAATGAGGGCGATTATCCTCCCCCAGTTCCGGCCTACTCCGATGGCCCATCCGAAGAGACGCTTCCTCGCATCCAGCCGCCGTCAACCGGCGAGCAAGTCGCGGCAGCCCGCCCCAACAGCCTGACCGCGCTAGCGCAGGCCGCTCAAGACGCCCCTGCCAAACAGGACACCGCAGCCAGCGAGGAAGGCAGCCCAGCAGCGATTCCGGATCCCACCGAGACGGTCAACGGCGCAGTACATGAGGTCGCAGTCATACTCACCGTGGAACCGGACAAATCGGACCACCAGCCCAAGCCGGAAAACGAGCAGGCGGCCCGTCATGCTTGATGCCGGGGACGCAATCGGCAAGGCGCGAGCAGCTGTAAGCGAGCGAGCGGAACTGCCGGGCATGAGCCTGATGGAGCACCTGGACGAGTTGCGCAAGCGCATCGTCCACTCCGCCATCTACCTGATCTGCGGCTTCGCTGTGGCGTGGATCTTTCACGACCGCCTGGTGGATTTTATCCAGGCGCCACTGAAGAACGACGGCAAATCGCTCAATATGATCCACCCCATGGATGGAATGAACATGGCGATCCATGTATCGCTAGCCGGCGGAGCGATTCTGGCGTCGCCGTTCATCCTCTATCAGGTATGGCTGTTCATTGCGCCCGGGCTCTATCAGAAAGAGCGGCGGTTCGTGGTTCCCTTCATGCTCGCCACGGTGGGGTTGTTCTTGATAGGCGCCTACTTCGGCTACTTCTGGGTGCTACCGGCTGCGGTGCATATCATGCTTGACGTCTTCGGCCGCAAGTTTACGGCCGTCATCAGCATCGAGGAATACACCGGCTTTTTTCTGTCGATTATCCTGGGTTTGGGCATCAGCTTTGAACTGCCGATACTTATTTTTTTCCTGGCCATCTTTGGCATCGTCAGTCCGCGCTTTCTGTGGAAGAACATGCGTTACGCAATCCTGGCCATCTTCCTGGTTGCAGGCATTATCTGTCCGATGACCGACCCGCTGAGCATGTGCTTGTACGCATTGCCGCTGCTGGTGCTTTATCTCGTCGGGATTGCGGTCGCGTGGTGGGTCCATCCCTCTAGCCGCAAATCCAGGCAAGCAAAGAAGGCAGCCAAGGAGGCCGCGCTGTGATTTTTGGTTCGCTGTCGCCTTTGACGGTAACGACGACAAAGATGCTGGGTGCCCCTTCCTTGGCACGCCCTTGTTTATGTGCCAAGGGTGCGAGACCACAACGCACAACCAGCATTTTTTGGGTTCTTACCGCCGTCACACTGCTGTTCGTAGCTCCACTTGCCGCTCCAGCGCAACAGCACTTCAACGGCGCCAAGGCTCTTGAGTACGCACGCCAATTTGCAGCCATTGGTCCGCGCTGGCCAACCGGCCCAGGGCACCCCAAGGCTGAAGCCTTTCTGCGCGACCAGTTCAAGCACGACCAGGTGGAAGAAGACACCTTCACCGCCAACACTCCCATCGGTCCGGTTGCGATGCGCAACTTCATCGTGCGTTTTCCCGGCAAGAAAGACGGCGTGATTGTCCTCTCCACGCATTACGAGACCAACTACCCGCTGCGTAACATCAACTTCGTGGGCGCCAATGACGGCGCCTCCACCACCGGCCTGCTGCTGGCCATCGCCGACCATTTGCGCGGCAAAACTCTCGATGGCTATTCCGTGTGGCTGGTTTTCTTTGACGGCGAAGAGGCCATTCAAACCTGGTCGGCCTCCGACTCGACCTACGGCAGCCGCCACCTTGCCGCCAAATGGGGTCGCGATGGAACGCTTGGGAAAATCAAGGCCTTCATTCTGGCCGACATGATTGGCGACAAGGACCTCGACATTCAGCGCGAATCGAAGTCGACCGGCTGGCTGGTCGACCTGGTGCGGCAAGCGGCTCACAAATTCGGCTACGACCGCTATTTCTTCCAGACCGAAGAAGCCGTGGAAGACGACCATTTGGCTTTTGTGGACCGCGGCGTGCCCTCGATAGACGTGATTGACCTCGACTACGGCCCCAACAACAGCTACCACCACACCGCCCAGGACACCATGGACAAGATCAGCGCGCGGAGCCTGACCATCGATGGCGACGTGTTCCTGGAGACGATGCGGCTGATCGATTTGCGGTGAAGCTGCATCAACCTTGAATTTCGCAGCACCCAATAAATCTGCATCAAAAGACGGCGTTGCATCAAAGTTAAAAGTAGTGCATCCTATCGTTATGAGAACCACGGTCACTCTCGACGACGACGCGTATGAGCTGGCCATGCTTCGCGCCAAAGGCAAGGGAATTACCCTGGGAGCTGCCCTGAGCGAGTCCATCCGCGAGGCCCACGAGGCGCGTCTTCAAGACAAGCCGCTCCCCGAAGGCCTTGTTCGCGGGCCCAAGGGGATGCTCATGTTCGCCCCCCGCAAGGACGGCCGCATCCTTACGAGCGGGATGGTAAAGGCAACAACGCTGGATTTGGAAGAACAAGACGATGAACGCAGAGCGTTTCCTGCTCGACGTCAACATACTCGTCGCGCTGTTTGACCCGGCTCACAGCCACCATCGCATCGTCGCGCGATGGTTCAGCTCGCCTGGTCTGCAGTGGGGCGTATGCGCCTTTACGGAGGCCGGCTTCCTGCGAATCGCCACAAGCACGCCTGCAGGCCGACGCACCCTTGTGCAGGCAACAAGCATCGTAACAAGTTTCAGCAACGATCCTAACTTCACCTATTGGCCCATGCGGACCAGTTGGGCCTCCCTCGTCGCACCATTCGCAGGCCGCCTCTATGGCCACCAGCAAATTACCGACGCCTATCTACTCGGTCTTGCGATCAAGGAAAACGACATCCTCGTAACGCTGGACAAGGCAATCCGTCACATGGCCGGTCCGAAGTATGGCAAGCATGTGCTGGTACTGGAATAAAGCCATTGCCCAAACCCATAGCGACTCGCCCCTCCTGTAGCATTTCACTATGATTGCCGGCATCTCCTGGACGTGGTGGGTGGGGTTTCATGTGGTCGTGCTGGCTCTCTTGCTGGTCGATTCGCTGCTGCCCGGCCACAAATCTGAAGATAAGAATGCACAGCTCTTCGCATGGCTCTGGACCGGCGTGCTGGTGTTGGCCGCCGCCGCTTTTGCCATTTGGGTCGCGACAACCCAAGGCCGCCAGCCCGCCCTTGAATTCATTGGCGGCTATGCCATTGAAACTTCCCTCAGCGTCGACAACCTCTTCGTTTTCCTGGTCATCTTTCAGGGCTTCCGCATCAGCCGCCAGCGGCAACACAACGCGCTGCTGTGGGGCGTGGCCGGAGCGGTGGTGCTGCGCGGACTTTTTATTCTCGCGGGTATCACGCTGCTGAAGCGCTTCGACTGGATCACTTGGATATTTGGCCTGTTCCTGCTCTATGCAGCGTTCCGGCTGGTCCGCGGCAGCTCGGCGAACGCGGCTATTCCTGAATGGATTCGCAAGCTGCAACCCGCCAAGGGCTCGCTGCTGCCAGTGATTCTCGCCGTGGAAGTTACCGACGTGGTTTTTGCCACAGACTCCATTCCCGCAGTGCTGGCCATCAGCCACAATCCGTTCGTGGTCTACACGTCGAACATCCTGGCGATTCTGGGCCTTCGTTCGCTGTACTTCGCTTTGGCCGCGCTGCTCGACCGGTTCCGCTATCTCCACTATGGACTCGGAGCACTGCTGGGGTTCGTCGCGTTCAAGATGCTTGCCGCGCGTTGGATCGACGTGCCGATTACGCTGTCTCTGGCAATCATGGCCGCGATTCTTACGGTTTGCGCTGTGGTTTCGTGGATGGCGGGAAGCAAAGACCAGGGAATAGGGAATAGGGAATAGGGAATATTTGCGGCATTCGGCGTAGGGACTTACCACTTCTCGAACGTGACTTGGCCGTTAGCACCAAAAATGGAGTGCTTTTGAAAAGCCTTGTCGTCGCGATGTGAGTGGTCGTTGCGGAAATGCGCGCCGCGGCTCTCGGTGCGCGCGATCGCCGACTGCAAAATTGCGTAAGCAACACGGCTCAATGCAATCCCCTCGGACAGGCGTCGGCCCCCCTTCCTTTGCGCGGCGATCCCGTCCAGAAAAGCCGCGCAGGCTGCTTGCGCAATCAGCCCCTCTTTCAGCGTGGACTCCTGGCGCAGAAGACCTGCATGAGCCCACATTGCCGCCTGCAGATTGACAATTGCTGCTTCCAAGGCCGCTTCTTCGGCTTCTGATAACGGGGCATTGTCTCGCGGCATTACGGTGGAAGATTCAAACGGCAAACCATCCTCCAGCATCGCCTTCGCCGCCCGCGCCCCGAAGACCAGCCCCTCCAGCAGGGAATTCGAAGCCAGGCGGTTGGCCCCGTGAACGCCAGTGCATGCCGCTTCGCCCGCTGCGTACAGGCCCTTCAAACTCGTTCGCCCATCCAGATCGGTTCGTATGCCGCCCATCAAGTAGTGCGCCGCCGGACGCACCGGGATCAAATTGCGCGCCAGATCCAGATCGTGTTCAGCCAGGAAAGCACTGATCCCCGGAAATCGTTGGTGCAAATCGATGTTCTTGACATGGCGCATATCAAGATTCACGACCCTCGCGTCTCCTCCTCCCGCACCCATGCCTTCACGGGCAATCGCGCGCGCCACAACGTCGCGCGGGGCGAGTTCCAACAAGGGGTGATAACTCTCCATGAACCTTTCACCGGGGTCATTGCGAAGATACGCGCCCTCGCCGCGCAGCGCTTCAGAAAGCAAAAAGCGAGGCACGCCCGGTAGCACCAGCGCCGTCGGATGGAACTGGTAGAACTCCATGTCAGCCAACTCAGCGCCAGCCTCATGGGCAAGGGCAATTCCGTCCCCGGTTGCTACTGCTGGATTCGTGGTGTCGGAGTAAACCTGGCCTGCGCCGCCCGAGGCAACCAGCATGGACCGCGTGCTTACTCGATGCGGAATTGGATCCGCTGCAAGCGGCCCTGCGCTGGCCAAATCCGCCCCGACTACGCGGCCACCCTCGACCGCGAGGGCAGTGACCATGGTCCACTCGGCAAACTGAATACGCTGATGCGATCGTGCAAAGGCCACCAGGGAGCGGCTGATCTCTGCACCCGTCGCATCTCCATTGGCGTGGAGGATGCGCGGCAACGAATGAGCGCCTTCTCGCGTGCGGAGCAGCCTGCCGGCCTCCTTGTCGAACGCCGCGCCCCACTCAATCAGCTCAGCCACGCGCATCGGGCCTTCGGACACAAGTACTTCCGCAGCCGGACGGTAAACCAGCCCATCGCCCGCGTTTACTGTGTCCTCAAGATGAAGAGAAACATCCGCATCGCCCTCGGTAGCAACGGCGATTCCTCCCTGCGCGTAGTGGGTATTCGATTCGCTGAGAGACTCCTTGGTGACGACAAGGACATCGCCGTGCCGGGCCAGCTCGACTGCCGCGCGCAGTCCGGCCACGCCAGCGCCCATGACCAGAAAGTCAACCTGAGATGGAATTGCCATAACCTTTGAGGCTAACACCGAAAGGACAGTTGTCAGTTTTCAGTGGCGCGGCGCCAAGGCCACATTAGCTGGTTCATTATGCTCAGACTGCTTGGATGCTCGGGAATAGAGTTGGTTTCGTAAGGACAGATCGACATCAACCCCCGACGGCGTGAGGGATTTCTCAGAAGTAATTCGAAATCCTTATGGTGGCTGCTGCGGCTGGATGCTTCATCGCGCGTGCAGAGGCTCCAACGCACTACAGGTAACCGCAGACACCTCAAGGGGGTCAATGATGCGCGGACTCAAAGCTTTACTCGGTACTACCGCACTGCTAGCGGGTCTTGCCATGGCGCCAACCGCCCAGGCACAGGTTGTGGTTGGAATCGGCATCCAGCCGGTTTGCCAATATGGCTATTACGACTATGCGCCTTACGCCTGCTCGCCTTATGGATTCTACGGGCCAGGATACTTCTATGGCGGCGTTTTTCTTGGCATGGGCCCATGGGCCGGCTGGGGCTATGGCCACGGATGGGGCGAACACAGGTTCGTTGACGGCGGCGGCGGAAGCTACCGCGGTGGCGGCGGATATGCGGCCAACCACAGCAGCTTCGCAGGCGGCGGAGCGGCGCGCGGAGGTGGAGGCGCGGTCCGTTCAGGCGGCAATGCGCGACCCGGCGCAAGCCAAGCAGCTGTAGCGCGCAACAGCACATCTCGTGCCAGCACACAACGCGCAGCACCTCGCGCAGCGGCAGCGCCACGTGGCGGCGGCGGTGGTGGAAGACCCGCAGGCGGCGGCGGGCGGCCAGGCGGTCATGATGCCGGAATTGAGAAGAAATAACCGGACAGCTGCAAAATCAGGCAGTGGGTCGAACAGCAAGCGGCGGAGCATACCAGCTCCGCCGCTTTGCATTGTGGCGCAGCCCGCAGGCGCCACTTGTGCGAGGAGGTTGCTCCTAAAGGAAACAGTGGAGTGGCTTTCTCAGTGATTCCATGGCCCCCGAATAAGTGCCAATCGACCGCTCATGTTCTTAGGCAGCGCCGCCATTTAAGATTAAAGCAGCGTGCAAACGATACGAGTAGACACACCTTCGGCGAAATACGATGTGGTGGCGGGAAGCGGGCTGATTCAGACGCTGACGCCACGTATTGAACGGCTTGCGGGAGGGCTGCCGCGGCGGGTATTTGTGCTGACTTCCGGGCCCATCTGGGCGCTGTGGTCTGAGACTTTTCTGGCGTCCTTTCCTGAGCAGCCGATCCTGTTGTTTTTGGAACCCGGCGAAAGTCACAAGACGCTCGCCAACGTGGAGAAACTGCTGCGACAGATGGCGAGGGCGGGCGGCGATCGCGGCTCGCTGCTGATCGCGTTTGGCGGCGGCATCGTGGGCGACGTGGGCGGATTTCTGGCTGCGATTTACATGCGCGGAATTCCTTATGTTCAGGTGCCGACGACGTTTCTGGCGCAGGTCGATTCGAGCGTGGGCGGGAAAACCGGCGTAAACCTGCCGGAGGGCAAGAACCTGGTTGGAAGCTTCCATCATCCCCTGGCGGTTTTCGCCGATATTGGAGTACTGGGAACGCTGCCGGACCGCGAACTGCGCGCCGGACTGATGGAGAGCGTGAAGGCGGGAATCATCCGCGACCGGACGCTGGTTCGCTTCATGGAAGAGCACGTCGATGAAGTACTCGGGCGCGACGCGAAATCGTTGGAGAAAGTGATTGCCGCTTCGATAAAGATGAAAGCCGGCGTGGTGAACCGGGACGAACGCGAGAACGGGTTGCGCATGATCCTGAACCTCGGGCATACGGTTGGCCACGCACTGGAGCAGGCGACGGGGTATAAGGCTTTGTTGCATGGCGAGGCGGTGGGTTGGGGAATGATTGCCGCCCTCTATCTTGCCCGCAAACGCGGAACCATTACCGGCGGGCAGTTTGAACGGCTGGAGCGGTTGATCCAATTGTATGGGCCGCTGCCGGCTTTGAAAGTTCGTGCGCGCAAGGTGGTTGCGGCTACGGGTGGGGATAAGAAGAATGTTGGTGGCGTGCGGCGATTTGTGCTGCCGATTGGGATCGGGGACGCAGGTGTCGTGGATGATGTGACGCAAGCGGAGTTGGAGGCGGCGGTGGGGTATATGCTCTCGCGGGCTGAGGGCAAGCCAGCGAGCCAGCCAGTCAGCAAGTCAGCGTTCGCCGCTCGGACATTGGTGCGTTAGCTCTGGCGCTATGAAAGTTGTGGTCTCCTGCCCTTGCGATAGGAAGAAATTGCAAGGATTGGGCACGGTACATTTTTTGGTCTATGAGACGCGATGATGACAACAGGGGCTAAGCCGGCGGGGATTGTGGACGAGGCTGATGCAGCGCGCGCTGTGCAGCAGATGTTCGACTCGATCGCGCCGCGCTACGACCTGCTGAATCACGTTCTCTCGGCAAACGTGGACCGGCTCTGGTGGTGGAAGACAGCGCGCAGGTTCAAGGCGATCCTCGCGCAGCCGGACGCGGCGGTGCTGGATATCTGTTGCGGCACAGGCCACATGACGCGGGCATTGTTGAAGAATAGACCTCGTGGAGCAAGACCGGTTCTGGCGGTGGACTTTGCGCGGGAAATGCTGAGCCGTGGAGCACGACAGTTTAAAGCGCGCAACAGCGGCGATGCTGAAGCCATTGCGCTGGAAGCCGATGCGCTGCATCTCCCGCTGAGAAGCGATTCATTTGACTTGGTTGTCACAGCGTTTGGCTTCAGGAATCTAGCGAATTACGAAGCGGGCCTGAGAGAGTTCGGGCGCGTATTAAAACCCGGTGGGCAATTGGGAATTCTGGACTTCGCCGAGCCGGGGGGAATGATCGGCAAACTGTATGCCGTTTATTTCAGGCGTGTGCTACCGGCGATTGGGCGGTTGATCTGCGGGAAAGATGGGCCGTATAGTTATCTCCCCGCTTCAGTCCAGAAGTTTCCGCCGCCTGCGGAGATGCTGGAACTGATGCGGGCATCGGGGTATACCGATTGCACATGGCAGCCTTATACCTTCGGCATTGCGGGTTTGTACACGGGCGTGCGCGGCAGTGAAGCCTGAGAGCTTAATGACGTCAGTTGCTGAAAATCCGTTGACTCGGGACACGGCCGGATTCTCTGCCGCTAAGCGCCGCGTGGCGTTGCACTCGATGGTCGCCGCTGCCGTCATGACCCTGCTCAAGCTGGCCGCGGGGCTGTTATCGGGCTCGCTGGGCGTGCTGTCGGACGCGGCGCATTCGGCGCTGGACCTGGTGGCTGTGACGCTTACGTTCTTCTCAGTACAGGTGAGCGACAAGCCGGCAGACGAAGACCACACATACGGGCACGGCAAAATCGAAAACCTCTCCGCATTTCTTGAAGCAGGACTCATGGCCGTGAGTTGCGCGTGGATCATCTGGGAGGCAATGGAGAGGATGGTTCGCCACACGGTAGTGCTGCATCACTCCGTGTGGCCGGTGCTGGTGCTGTTGACATCGATAGGCGTGGATTACTGGCGGTCGCATCGGCTGCGGGCAGTGGCGGAAAAGACAGGAAGCCCGGCACTGGCCACGGATGCGTTTCATTTTGCTTCGGACATCTGGTCAACCCTGGCTGTACTCTGCGGGCTGTGTGCGAGTTGGATTGGCGTGCGATTCAACATTGGCTGGCTGGGGTACGCTGACCCGTTTGCTGCCGTGCTGGTCTCGCTGATGATTCTGCGCATGACGCTCTACCTGGGCCGGGAAACAGTCGCTGTGTTGATGGACGAAGTCCCGGCAGAAACCCGGCAGCGGCTGGTGGATGAGGTAGCAAAAGTGGATGGCGTGCTGGAAGTGGAGCAGGCGCGCGTGAGGCGAGCAGGGTCAATTTATTTTGCCGACCTCACTCTGGCACTGCCGCGGCAATACACATTTGAGCACACGGGGGAACTGGTGCGGGCAGCCACGGAAGCGGCGCATCGGGCGCTCCCGCAGGCGGACGTGGTGATCCATACGGTTCCGCGCGAGGCCCGGGCGGAGAGCATCTTCGATCGCGTGCGAGCTGTGGCGGCGCGCAACAATGTGAATGTGCATGAGCTGAGCGTGCAGTCGCTGCATGGGAGGCTGCGCGTGGAGCAGCATGTCGAGTTAGACGAGGACATGACGCTGCTTGCCGCGCATGGCTTTGTGAGCGCGATGGAAGCGGAGATTCTGCGCGAGGCGCCGGAGGTTGACTCGGTGCTGACGCACATCGAGAGCGAGCCGGCTACGATTGAGCAGCCGGAAGAAATCGTCGAACTGGATCGCAAGATTGTTTACGCGTTACGACAGACGGCGCGGATGTTTATAGAGATCAAGGATGTGCATGAGATTGTGGTGGGACGCACGGTCGATCACATTCTATTGAGTTGCCATTGCACACTGCCGGATGAGCTGCCCATGCTGAAGGTTCATGAAGTAATTACGGCGCTCGAAGACAGGTTCAAGCTGGAATGCCCGGAAGTGTATCGAGTAACGATCCATCCCGAGCCGGTGACAGATAATTTACGGTAGAACGCGAAGATGCAGGAGAACAAAATGATTGCGCGTAGCGATTGGAAGCACGACGATGTTTATGAAGGCACAGCGGAGAACGGAAACACCATTCTCTTTGACGCGGACTCAGCGCATACCGAGGGTCCGAGTCCGATGGAAGCTGTGCTGATGGCCCTGTGCGGTTGCACCAGCGTAGATGTGGTTTCAATTCTGAAAAAGAAGCGCCAGCCATTGACGGGGCTGCGCGTCTCCGCAGTGGCTGAGCAGGCGCCGACACCGCCGCGGGTGTTTACGAAGATCGAGCTGACCTATGCGGCGAGCGGGAAGCTTAGCCGCAAGGCCGTTGAAGATGCGGTAGCGCTTTCGAAAGAAAAGTACTGCTCGGTGTCGCTGATGCTGGAAAAGGCGGCGGAGATCGACTACGAGATTGTGTTTGTGGACGGTGAGCCGGAGCCATGAAGACGCGGGTAATCAACTTCTTTCAAGTGGCCTCGCTGGTGATGCTGCTGGTGGCTGTGGCGCTGCTTTCGGCTATCGCCACCATGCATTTCGCCATTCACGGAGCAGAGGTACAGGTTCCGGCGCTTCAGGGCATGACCGTGGCCGATGCGCGCAGCCAGACCGCGGGGCTGGGGCTGAACCTCGATGTCGATAACCGCTACTACTCGGGAGATGTAGCTGCGGGACACATTCTTACGCAGTCGCCACCAGCAGGAACCGTGGTGCGCCGCGAGTGGCGGGTGCGCGTGGCCGAGAGCCTGGGCCCGCAAAAAGTGGACGTCCCCGAAACGGTGGGCAAGGACGAGCGCGTGGCGGCTTTGACGCTGCGCCGCGTGGGACTGGAAGTGGGCGTGACCGCAAAGCTGCCATGGGGCAAGGCAGCGCCGGGCACTGTGTTGGCGCAGGACCCGCCGGCTCATGCGCAGGGAATTTCGCGCCCGTCTGTGAACCTGCTGGTGGCTGCTCCGGACGATGAGACGGCCGATGGGTTTGTAATGCCCGACCTGGTTGGGTTGCCGGTGGTGACCGCGCAGGCGCAGTTGGCCAAGGTGGGCATCCAGACGGCAGTGCCCACCTACGTCCCCGTAGCTGTGGGCCAAGTGGGAAGCGGAGATGCGCCGCCTCGTCCCCCAGTAAAACCCGGGTCAGTGATTGCGCAGACCCCGTATGCCGGGTCGCGCGTATATCAGAATGCGCAGGTTACGCTGACAGTGGCGGAGTGACGGAGAGCAGGGTTAGGGATTAGGGGTTCGGGATTAGGTGCGGCAGATGGCATTGAGTGAGGATCTGGAACAGGTCGCATTACAAGAGCGAGAACTGCGGTTGCAGCGTCTCGATGCGCAGGCAGCGTGGGAGCTTGGGCTGCGGCTGCGAAGGATGGCGGAAGAACGTGGCCTGGCGATCGTGATCGACGTGCGTCGTTTTGGACAGCCTCTGTTTTATGCGGCGATGGAGGGCACAACGCCGGACAATGCTGATTGGGTGCGGCGCAAGAGCAACGTCGTGGCGCGGTTTCATCGCAGCTCGTATGCGATGGGTCTAAAGCTCAAGGCGAAGAACGAAACGCTGGCCGAGCAACAGGGCTTGCCGCTCGCTGACTACGCCGTGCATGGCGGGGCGTTTCCATTGAACGTGGAGGGAGTGGGCGTGGTGGGTTGCGTGACTGTATCCGGACTGCCGCAACGCGCCGATCATGAGCTTGTCGTCGAGGCATTGTGCAGTTTGCTGGGGCGCGACTATGCGGAATTGTGTCTGGCAGCAGAGTAAAGTTAGACCGAGTCGGCGTGAGTCAGGGAATCGGTGCATCGATCGTCGCACGCTCATCAAGTTTCTCAATCAGCGCGATAAAAAATCCATCGGTGCGGAATTGACCGGGGAGCAGGCGTAGCGCGCCTTCGGGAGTGAGCGCCGCTTGCAGTTGGGGTGCGGCGGCCGGGATCAGGATGGACTCTCGCAACAACGTTCCGACGGAAGCATGAAGCGAAACTTGTCTAGCGTTCGAGGTTGCGGCGAGGGTTGCGGCAACCACCTGCTCGTTTTCCTCCGGTTCAAGGGAGCAGGTGGAGTAGATAACATAACCACCGGGAAGCACGGCGCGAAAGGCGGCCGCGAGAATGGCGCGCTGCCGCTCCGCCTGGCGCGGAAGGTCCTCGGGGTGGAGGCGGTGGCGAATTTCGGGGTTGCGGCCAAGTGTGCCGGTACCGCTGCAAGGAACGTC
>Ga0182016_10001244_pt1 | contig 31106 bp, 23 predicted proteins | sample 712S2MmetaG_FD_120491 | JGI IMG/M metagenome (GOLD analysis project Ga0182016, IMG submission 120491) | Permafrost microbial communities from Stordalen Mire, Sweden - 712S2M metaG | ecosystem: Environmental > Terrestrial > Soil > Wetlands > Permafrost | place: Sweden: Stordalen | collected...
ATGCGTGCTTCTGGCCTGCTGTAAAGCAGTGGTAACAGGGGCAGGACGCGCCCCGTTGCGCGTCGCTTCGATCCGAGCGCGCCCAGCCCCGTTCCCATCCTCAATCACTAAGCCGGACGACAACCGCGGACCAGATCCCGCGAACGTGCTCGCCCTCGACACACAAGTGCTACGACCATCGTGTCCAAACGTAACTTCTCTTCCGTTTCATCTCGCCTAAACTTGCTATAGATACGCCGAGTCCCTACGCGCACCCGGCGATTGCCATCATGCGCCCCACATCCCCGATCCTGCTCCTGTTCCTGCTCGGCGCACTGCTGCAGACAGTGACTGCCCAGGCTCAAGATGATGCCGACGCCCAGCCGCTTGGCGACTTCGCTCGCACCTTGCGCCAGCAGAAGCTGCAACAACCCCCCCCTCCGCCCGGTCCCGCCGATACGGTCATCGACAACGACAATCTCGCTCAGGTCATGGAAGACGCTAAGAATGCAAGGCCCAGCAAGTCCGACAAGACTGTGTTCTCCATCGATCCCGCCAGCAATACCCTGAAAGTCTCTTCGCCAGACGTAACCTGCAGCCTCTCCTTTAATGCAAGGTCGAGCGCGCTGCTAATCAAGCCTGTATTGATTGAAGACCTGCCGCTGGAAGAATTGGTCAAGATCGATGGTCCTGGCTCGATTCAGGATGAGAGCCTGCAGCTGCAAGTCTTCAACGGTACCGATTGGGACCTTCGCGAAATCACCGTGGGCCTCACCCTCGAGCGCAAGCCTGGAGAGAACGCCGAACTCGCCGCCCGAGCCCGTATTATTCCTGCATCCGAGAGCAGTGCCGCCGTCAATGTCGAGCGCCGGTCCGACGTCACTATGCTCTTTCACCTCAAAGCTGAGGCCAAACCCTTCACCACCCACTCCTTTCACGAGGCGATCGGAATCTCTCCCGGGCCTGAGGAAGACTGGCGCTGGTCAATCGTAGAAGCCAAAGGAATCCGCCCCTCGCAAATGCCCGCGACCGGGTCGTCGTCCCAGTCGCCTTCCGAGTCACCGTCGGTGTCGACTTCCGACCCTCTCTTTGCGTCACCCTCAGCGGTGCTCCCCGAGCGGAACGAGTCGCAGAAGATCCCCACTGTTCCTCTTGCCCCCCGCAAGTCGCCGAGTCCCGCTCCTCAGCAGCACTAAGTTCCAAATTACGACTCGACCTTGGAACGCAACCAGCCCAAGATTGTCTTGAGCAAACAGGGATGGTAATCTACCGAAGTCGAGCGGGAGTAGTTCAGCGGTAGAACGCCAGCTTCCCAAGCTGGATGTCACGGGTTCGATCCCCGTCTCCCGCTCCAATAATTTCTCAACTCAATCTTTCCTTTTCCGTGTCCCCTCAGAGACAGTGTCTACCACCGCCCACGCCACATTTCAAAGGCTTCGCTTCAAACTCTATTGTCTGCACCGTGGAGGGATTGGTCCGCACCTTGCTTCTCAATTTGCAGCGCCGGGTCCACCATATATAGTTCACTGTCCTGGCCAGAGGAATTATGAAGTGGTCGTCTCTCGTGTCCGTACGTGCTGTCGTCGCGGCCGGTGCATTTGTGACTCTCACTTTCGCTGCTCTGGTGGTCTGGCGTAGTTCGCAGGCAATCCACTCCGCATCCGAGGATGTTCGCGCCGAACGCGAATTCGGGTTTGTCACGCGGCCGTTGCCGCAACCCGTCAATGTGGGCTTCGAACCGATCAGTTCGCCTGCGGTTTTTCTTCAGACCGCCCGCTTCGAGGATCACCTGTATATTGCTGGTCCTGCCGGACTATCGGAATTTACGCCGGAAGGCGCTCTGCTTCATCAATACGCCGTTGGCGTTGAATTGCCGGGGTCGCCGCTGATCGCCCTCGCCACCGGCGTTCTCGCCGACTCGTACGAGCCTGAGCTTATCGTCGCCACCGCCAACGATGGCTTGCTTGCGTTCAACGGCCGCTCGTTCCGCCAGATTCTGCCGGCCCGCGCCGATGCTCGCGCGATCACTGCGATCTTGCCCACTCCTTCCGGGCATCTTCTCTTTGGGACCAAGAAGCGCGGCGTACTGGTCTACGACGGCAAAAAGATCAGCGTTCTCCATCCCACACTCGATGCCCTCTACGTGACCGCTCTGGCCGGGGATGAGTCGGATCTGTGGGTGGGTACTCTGAGCACGGGCGCGCTGCATTTTCATGCCGGCGCGACCGAGAGCTTTTCCGAGGCGCAAGGCCTTCCCGATCCGCAAGTACAGTCGCTGGCCATTTCCGGCGACACGGTGTATGCCGGGACAGCCACTGGCGTCGCGCTGTTCAACAACGGTCGCTTCTCGCGCGTTCTTGCTGCGGGAGTCATGGCGACCGCGCTGCTCGCCACGCCCACTCAGCTTTTTGTCGGATCGGAAGATCAAGGCGTGATCCTGATTCCGCTGGAAGGCCGCCGGCCAAATCCGAATCAAGGTCCGAGTGCGGAATTGCCGGAAGTTCGCCAGCTTTTCGCGTCCGGCGATGCCGTGTTTGCGGTCGCCCGTAACGGACTTTATCGCATGGATTCCCGAGCCTTCGGTTGGCAGCGCGTCCTCGAAACGGGCTCAACCGTCCTGACTGACCGGAACATTTCTGCGCTCGCCACCGACTCCACCGGACGCCTCTGGGTCGGTTACTTCGACCGGGGCCTTGATCTTCTGCCCGCCGGTGGCCACGTTACTCATATAGAAGACGAACACGTGTTCTGCGTGAACCGGATTCTTCCTGACACTAGAACCGGCACCATCGATGTGGCTACCGCCAACGGCCTGGTTCGTTTCGACAACTCGGGAACCGAGCAGCAGGTGCTGACGCGCGCCGACGGCCTCATCGCCGACCACGTCACCGATGTTGCCCCCTACCGCGATGGCCTTGCCCTGGCCACGCCGGCAGGCCTCACCTTTCTCGACTCCAGCGGTGCGCGCAGCCTCTACGCATTTCACGGACTGGTCAACAACCACGTTTACGCGCTCGGTGTTTCGGGCGACGAACTCATCGCTGGTACGCTCGGTGGTCTGTCGGTTCTGAACAAAGGTGACATCACCGCCAACTACACCACTGCATCGTCGAATCTGAAGCACAACTGGATCACCGCCGTCGTTCCTGTAGCCTCGGAGTGGATGGTTGGCACCTACGGTGCCGGCATTCTTGGCCTCGACCGCTCCGGCCATTTCCAGTCTTTTGAAGTCGGCACAGGCCAGTTTGAAGTGAATCCCAACGCAATGCTCGTCACCACGAGCTACGTGCTCGCCGGAACCCTGGGACAGGGTTTGTACCTCTACGATCGCCAAGCTGCGCGCTGGTCGGCGATTCGCGACGGATTGCCCTCGTTAAACGTCACTGCGCTCAGTACCGCGAATGGCTACATCTACGTCGGTACGGATAACGGTCTGGTCCGCATACCAGAACAAAAGCTGCACCTATGAAAAAACTGTTCTTGCTTTTCAGCATCATTCTCATCGCCTTCTCAGCCCCGCTCTTCGGGGATGCAGGCATCCTGATTCCGCGCGACAAGCAGCAGCCGGACGCCGCCATCCTTTCACTCGAAGAAATGGAGATCACCATCCGCATCGATAACGGCGATGCGCGTGTCTTCGTGCGCCAGATTTTTGCCAACCACACGGGAGCTATCGAGGAAGGGAACTACATCTTCGCGCTGCCCAGCCACGCCACCATCTCCGATTTCGCCACCTGGGACGGTCCGGTGCGTCTGCCCGCCGTGATCCTCGAACGCAAGCGTGCCGAAGAGATCTATAACCAACTCAAGCAGCAGTCGATCGATCCCGGCCTGCTCGAGATGGGCGAGCGGGGTCCGGAAGAAGCCAAGCGGACGTCGGTGTTCAGCGCGCGTATCGTTCCCATTGCCGCCTACGGGACGAAGCGGCTGGAAATTGAGTATCACGAGTCCATCCCGGTAGAAAATCTTAAGTCTTATTTTGCGATTCCGCTGCGCCCGGACGCCTATCAGGCGCAGGCGGCTCGCCATCTCAAGATCAACTTCGAGCTGCACACGGCGCATGCGCTCCGCAACTTCCAGGCGCCCGCTAGCACTTTCCCTTTGCAACTCGACAAGAACACTCCACACCTGGTGCAAGGACATTTCGACGGGGAGAACGTCAACCTCGGAGAAGACTTTGTTGCCGCCTACGATCTCGATCCAGCCGCGTCCGACACGCTGCAACTGCTGACCTATAGAAATCCCATCAGCGGCCAGCCCTCGCCGACAGAAATGGCGCCGGTCCGCAGCACGAACGAGCCGGGGTTCTTTGAAGCCGAGGCGCTGTCGGGCTTCGGCTCAGCGGGAGCTCCTTCGGCAGGCAATGCGGGCGGAGCGCCCAAAACTGTCATCGTGCTGTTCGATACTTCACTCTCGATGCAATGGGAAAAGCTGGAGCGCAGCTACCAGGCGCTGCAAACTCTGCTGCACACGCTTCGTCCGGCGGACCGCTTCGGATTGGTGCTGTTCAATACCGAAACGCAGGTGGTGCCAGTCGGTGGGGCCGATGCTGGCAGCGTTCAACATGCCATTGACGTGGTTCGCGGCAGCCGCCTTCGCGGCGGCACGGATGTGCAGCATGCTCTCGAAACCGGACTGCAACAGGCCTCGGCGTCTGGCGCAGGCAACGCGTACCTCGTGATTCTGAGCGACGGCGGCGCGACCCGCGGTCCCATTCAGAATGGCAAGATCGCCGCGTGGTACGCGTCGGCATGGAAGCAGTTGCCCGACACGCAACGCCCGCGTACATACATCCTCGCCATAGGCGACGACGCCAACCTGCCGCTTTTTCGGCTCCTTGCCCGTCAGGATGGCTTGCTTGAACACGTGCTCTCGACCGAGCCGATGGAATTCAAATTGAACTCCTTCCTCTCCAAGATCGGCCGCAGTCCGATCGGCCAGCTTGCACTCTCGGTTTCGCCAGAGTCGGCGGTCGACACGGTTTATCCGCTGCAAGCCGCCACGTTCTCTGGATCACTCGCCTCATGGGTCGGTCGCTACCAGAAGCCGCAGGACGATGTCAGCTTTACGGTTCACGGCGTGCGCGATGGCGGGGCGTTGCAGATGGCGGGCAAGACGAATCTGCCCAGGGAATCGTACGATCACCCGCAACTGCCACGCTTGTGGGCCCGCGCCCGCGTCGATGCCTTGCTCGAGAAGATTGAACGCGACGGCGAAGATCAGGCGACCATCGACGAAATCATCCGGTTGGCGCGCCAGTACAAATTCGTCACGCCCTACACTTCGTTCCTGGCCGTGCCTCGTGCCTTGCTTCGTCCCCGCGTCATCCGTCCCGGCGACCCGGTTCTGCGCGTGAAGACCGACGAATCCATCGTCTCCGTGGTCGCGCTGTTTCCGTTCGGACTGGTGCAGCCGCTCCGTTATCTCTCGGCGGAAGATGTCTGGCAAACACGTTTTCTCGCGCCGACTGACATGCAGGATGGCACCTACAGCGTGCGCCTTATCCTGCGCGATAAAGTTGGTCACACCTTTCGCGAGGCGAAGTCATTTGTTATTGCCAGCAAACCGCCGGTCGTGCAGATCAAACTCGATCGGAAGCGCTTCCAGCGCGGCCAAACCATCGATTTGAAAGTTAGCGCCTCACAAAGTACGCGCGCTCTGATCGCTCGCATGGACGGTACCGTGCCGGTTGCGTTGCACTGGGACGCCAAAGCCGCCACCAACACCGGCACTCTCAACATTCCCGAGCAGGCCATCCCCGGCGCTTACAAGTTGACCGTGACCGCTGAAGATATTGCCCACAACATTGGAACCCAGGAGGTGCCCATTGAAGTACTTCCTTGAATCGCCGTCGCGGCGCATGCGCCTCGCCGCGGTCTCGGTTTTTGTCGCCGCCCTTCTTGGAGCTGTCGCCGCGCTCGGCGAGCTCCCATCGTGGATTCGCAACATCGACGCCAGCACCGCGTTCGAAGGTGTCTTCTTCCGCATGATGTCGCTGCCGAACGGTGCCGTGGCGTTTCGCCGGCCTCCGCGCGAGACGCGTCCGGCGCTTGGCGATTTGATCAAGTCGCAACCGCATAACGCGGATCTTTATTCCCTGCGTGCCATGGAAGACGAGCAGCAACTCGACTTCACAGCCGCCGAGTTGGACTGGAAAGCGTTCGCCGGCAATGCATCCGACAAGGTCAGCGCCCAACTCGCACTGGCCGATTTCTATCATCGCCGCCTGAAACCAGCCGATGAAATCAAGACGCTCCGGCTCGTGGCGAATGCCGCGCCCATCGCGGCCGAGAAACTTGCGGCTCCAACGCAGCAGCATTCCTGGCAGGCGTTCGAACGGATCTTCGCTGTGATTCAAGCGCAGGGCATGCCGAAAGAGGCGTCCATCGAGCAATATCGGGCCTGGATCGCCCGTTACCCCGACGACCCCTCGCTCTACGCCCATTTCCTGCAGTTCCTTGTCGCAGAGAAGGAATATTCCGCTGCCGGAGATCTGATTGCGAGTTATCGAAAGCAATTTCCCAACGACCAGATCTTTCCGGTGAAAGCAACGGCGATGGTCGAGTACCGGCGCGGCTCCGTGCGTGAAGGGCTCTCCGTCTACGAGCAGAGTTTCCAGCCGCTGTGGGATCCGCAGCTGGTGCAGAGTTACTTTGATCTTCTGCGCGACACCCAGAATCTGCGCAAGTTTCGCGACGATGCTCATGCCGCGCTTCTGGCTAATCCCGAGGATCTGAACGCCACTGCCCGTACCTTTTATTACTACCAGCAACAGGGTAAGACCGAGGTTGCGCAAGAAGCGATCGCTGATTTCCGCTTGCACAAGGAAGGCGCTCATTCTCCTTGGACGTCACAGGAACTCTATGTCTGCGCGCGGCTGCTCGAAGACATTCATTCCTATCCTGAATCCGCACGCTATTATTTTGCGCTCTACAACAGCAACGGCATGCCCGACGCGCAGGAGAAAGCGATCGCAGGCCTCACCGGTCTTTTGCTCACCGCGCCCGAAACACCGATCCGTCTCGGCTCTGGGGAACTTTCCATGTATCGCGATATCGCCACCCTGGATCAAGGCCCCGGCTACCTGAACGGGATCCTCTCGCTGGTTCTCAACACCACGCAGCCAGCGTCACAGTACTCCGAGGAGGAGCAGCGTGCCGTGCCCTATTTTCATCGCTCGCGCGCGGCGGAACTGCTCGTTTTGCTGGATCGCAAGTTCCCCAATTCCGCGCACCGCCCTGTGCTGCACGCGCAACTGCTCGATTACTACGCCACATCCGGCGAGAGCGACGCCGTCATCCGCGGCGGACACGAGTTTCTTGCGAACTTTCCGAATGCCTACGAACGTACGACTGTAGCGCTGTTGATGGCCGACGCCTATGCGCGCAAAGCCGATACGAAGAGCGAGTTTGCCATCTATGATTCGGTTCTGCAGGAACTCGCAGCGAGGGCACAGAATGTGCCGCTCGGTTCGACCGAAGTGCGCTGGAACTCTGCCAACAACTACGCCGGGGGCAACTATGCGATGAATGCGCCCGAATCGGCAGGCGACGAAAGCGCGGAAGCGGGAGAAGGTGAGGGAACAGAAGCAGCCGACCCGAACGCAGCTCCGCGCCATCGCGCAAGCCAATCATTTCAGGTCAGCGCAGACACCAGACCTGCGGAGGTTAACGGCGCCCGTTCGCCCGAGTACGCGCGCGTACTGGAACGCTACTTGGCGCGCCTGTCGGAGATGAAAGAAATCCCCGCCGCGCTCGGCGTGCTGCGCCGCGAAATCGATCGCAATCCCGACGACCCGGGCCTGTACGAGCGTCTCGCCGTTTTTCTCGATCAGAACAGGCTGGGAACCGAGCAGGAGGAAGTCTATCGACGTGCCATCGCCCGCTTCTCCGATAAATCGTGGTACCACAAGTTGGCCCGCTATTACCTGCGCTACAAGCGCGATGCCGAGTTCGAGCAACTCACGCGCGATGCCGTCAAGAGTTTTCAAGGCAGCGAACTGGAGTACTACTTCGACAACGTCGGTGAGGCCGCGATGTCGTTGCAACTGAACCTGTATGCGCATCAGCGCTTCCCGCACAACCCGGTGTTCGTGCGCAATCTACTTTTGGCATATCAGAATCCCCGAACCCGCAACCTGGCCGCATGGGAGGCGTTGTTGCGGCAGCACTGGTTCGAAGAACCCGCACTGCGCAATGAGTTTTTTGAGTATCTATCGCGCACCGGCAAACTGGAGTCCGAACTCAGCGCCATTCGCCAAAGCGCCCCCGATCCCGTCAGTTGGGAGAACAATTCTGCAGCCGCCGACTTTCTGGCCTATGCGAACCTGTGGCGCTCGCATTTCGAAGAGAGCGCGCCGGTGCTGGAGGCGCTCGCCGCGCAATATCCGGCGGAAGCTGAGATCGGGCACACCGCCTCTTCGGTCTTCCGCTCGCTCGCCTACTTTGACCCGGCTGACACAGCAGTTGCCGCCAAGATCGAAGACAACCTGCTACAGGCCAACCCCACCGACACCGAAATCATGGCCCGCATTGGCGACATCTACGCCGATCGCGACCACTTCGCACAGGCCGCTCCCTATTGGGAGCGCATCCCGCAGGTCGCGCCCGGGCGGTCGGGAGGGTACCTCGATGCGGCGACCATTTATTGGGACTATTTCGATTTCGACAACGCCCTGCGCCTACTCGGCACGGGCCGCGATCGCCTTGCCCAGCCAAGCCTCTACGCCTACGAAGCTGGAGCGATCTACGAAAACCAGCGCGACTATCCGCATGCCATCGACGAGTACGTGAAGGGCGCTCTCGGGGGCACCGCCGAATCGTCGGCTGAATTTCGTTTGCTCGAACTGGCGCGGCGGCCGAAATTCCGCGACCTGGTTGACCGGAGCACGGCGAAGTTGGCTCCGCTGCCGAATCCATCTATGCCTGCGGTCTATCTGCGCGTAAAGGTTCTCGAGGCGCAGAATCGCAAAGACGAGATGGCCAGCTTTCTCGACTCCATCGCCAACGGCACCCACTCCATCGAGCAGGCTGAGGAAATCGAAACGTTGGCGCAGCAGAAGTCGCTCGAATACGTTCGCCAGCACGCGCTCGAAAAGCAAGCCACGCTGACCACAGACCCGGTTACACGACTGCAACTCCGCTATCAACTGATCCGGCTCTACGAGAGCCGCAAGGATTTCACGGCTGCGCAGAAGAATGTCGAGGCCCTCTATAACGACAATCCAAAGATTCTGGGCGTCGTGCGCTCGACCGTCGATTTCTACTGGCGCATGAAGATGCAGCCGCAAGCCATCGCGATCCTGCTGCAGGCTGCAAAGGACGCCTCTCCCGCGCTCAGCACCCAATTCACCTATGAAGCCGCGCGCAAGGAAACCGACGCAAGACACTTCCAGCCGGCAAGAGACTTACTTGCAGGCTTACTGAACGGCTCTCCTTACAACGGTGAGTATCTCGCCGCCATGGCTGACACTTACGCCCAGGCCGGGGACGATCAAGGTCTGGAGCAGTTCTACCGTGACAAGATCGCACTCTTCCACAATGCGCCGCTTCCTGCCGACGAGCGCAAGGCGCAGATCTCCACCCTGCGGCGCGGACTGATCCCCGCGCTTACTCGCATGAACAACTATTCGGGCGCAGTCGATCAATACATCGAGCTCATCAATAATTTCCCGGAAGACGATACTCTGGTGACCGAGGCCGCGCTCTACGCGTTGCGTTATCAGCGCCAGCAGCAGCTTACGGACTTCTACGCCAGGACCGTTGCACAATCTCCGCGCGACTATCGCTGGTCGATGGTGCTGGCCCGCACACAGACGAATCTCGAAAACTATCCTGCCGCTATCGACACGTACGCGAAGTCGATTGCCATTCGCCCGGATCGCGCCGATCTCTACGCCGCACGCGCCGGACTCGAAGAACGCCTGATGCGCTTTGACGAAGCTGCCGCCGACTACGAGCGCATCTATGAGCTGGCCTACAAAGATCCGCAATGGATGGAGAAGGTCGCCACCGTGCGGGCGCGGCAGGGCAAGACCAAGGAAGCAGTCGCTGCATTGCAATCGGCACTGATCGAAGGCCGTCCCGAAAACGCCGGCAATTACTTCGAGGTTGCGCGCCAGCTGGAAAACTGGGGCATACTCGACCAGGCCCGCAGCTTTGCCGAAGTAGGAGTGAACAAAGCTGGAGCCGACCTGCTCGCCAGCGCCGAACACCATCCCGGGGCTCGAATATACGTTCGTATTATGACCCGCCTGCGCCGGCAAGAACAGGCGTATGCCGCTCTGCAGAAAGGGCTCGCGGCTTCCACTGCCAATTTGCCGGTTCTGAAAGAGCAGGTCGAAAAAGAGGGAGTCGCTGGCATCACCGATGCGAAGTGGCGCGAAAACCAGCGGTTGCTCCGCATGGAAACCGCGCGCAACGGGATGACCGGTGCGCTGCAGGAAATAGGCACCGCTGTGAATACCTATTTCACTCCTGAAGAACGGCTCACCTTCGCGCATTTTGCCGAGTCGAAACGGGCGGCAATGAACGCCGCCGACCTGGAGAAATTTGCCATCCCGCTCGCCGAGAGCGCCGCCCTGGCCGATCAGGAAGCGCATTGGCGTTTTGATCTCATCCTGCAGCAGGCCGGGATGCCAAACTTCTACAGCAACGTGCGCCCTTTCGTTGATCTGCAGCGTCGCCGGGGCCGCTTCGCCGAACTGGCTTCGCAAATGGAGCAGTTTGCGCGGGCCGTTCCGCCGATGCAGCGAAGCACTCCGCTGCTAGACGCTGCTGACGCCTATCGTTCCGCTGGCGACGAGCGGAATGAACTCCGCATCCTGTCGAATTTCTCCAACGGTGGCCTGGACGACACCCGATTGCAACGCTACCTTCAGTTGCTGCTGGCACTCCAGCCGGACCAACTGGTGCAATTCTCGGCGAATTGGCGAAATCCCTACAGCCAGCAGGCCACCGATTATGTGGTCGCACACGGCAGCGCCCAACTCGCACACACGGTCGTCCAAACACGCGGAGAAGCACGCCCGCCTGTCTGGACCAAATCCTATAACGCGCTTGTGGGCCTCTACTTCGCCGAGCCCACGCCAGAAGTCAACAATGCCTTCCTCGCCGCCCTGGGCGACGATCCCATCGCTGTACGCCTTGCCAAGCCCGGCGACCGCATCCAACAACTGGCCGGTAACACCTGGTATTACTACGGCTCGCGCTACGGCGAATATCTGGGCATGTCGAAACTCGGCAACCCCGATGATTTCTTGCCCGCCATTCTTGAGGAAAGTCCAGCCAACGCATCCGGATACTTGACTCTCGCCGACTACTACATGAGCGCGGGTGACACGAGGCACGCGATCGCCGAATACGAGCACACGCTGGAACTTTCTCCCAACCGTCCCGACGTGTACGACAGCCTGGCCGTTGCGTATTACAAGCAAGACGACCGCGCCGCGGCTCTGTCGCAGTGGAAGCTCGCGTTTGCCACACTGTCGAAACAGCTCGACAGCAAGCGGGTTCCGGAGAGTTTCTGGCGCGACTTTGGTCGCACCTGCGATCAACTGCGTACCCGGCATCTGTTCGCGGAACTCAAGCCCGATGCGGACGCAATCGTTCGTACATATCTCCATCGCAACGGAACATGGCTCTCGAATGCGCTGCTGCAGCCCGCCTACGCAGCCATCGCCGACCCAGCCTCAGCGACAGCGTGGTTGCTGGATGTAGCCTCCTCTGCGCAGGATCCGGCGAGCGTTCTGGCCGATGTTGCCGATGCTTCCTGGATTCCAATGGCACGGCGCGCTCCCATTTACCAGCGCATTCTGCAGTTCAAGGAAGACGCGGTCGGAAAGCATTCGGGCTTCGAACGCGAATATGCCGAGCAGGAACTGGCTTCGTGGCAGGTGCGCTGGATTCGTTATCTGGTTCGCACCAGACAGTACCAAGTGGCTGCATCCGCCATTGCGGCGCTTCCCAAAGAGACCCGCGACGCGCAGGCAGCCACGCTCGTCCCGCTCGATCTGCAAGTGGCCGCGCAGCTCGGAACCCTCGATTCGATGCTCACCGCCTATCGTTCAGAGCCGCAAACCGCGCCCGCGCCGCAGGTTCTGCGCAACGCGGCCCGCCAGCTGTTTGAAGCAGGCGATAAGCAAGCGGCGCGCAAGATTCTCGAACTCGTCTTTGCCCGTGAGATCGAAGCTCACAACTTGGTTGCCGCGAACTTCCTCGGCCTCGCTGAAATCCGCCTTGCTGCGGGCGACATGGCTGGAGCCCTCGATCTGTTGCGCCGCCTGGTGGTCGTCGTAGGCAATCCATTTGAAAATCTAGAACCGGCTGCCGCCCTTCTGGAAAAAACCGGCCACAACGCGGAAGCCGTCGAATTCCTCGATCAGCTGGTGAAGTCCGCGCCTTGGGATGCTTCGTACCGCCTGCGACTTGCCAAGGCGAAGCTCGACGCTCACGATGCTGCGGTTGTCCGGGATTCAACCGACAGCCGAGATGCTCTCGTGGCCATCGCTTCCGCAGCGGTCACGCCCTACGACCTAAGGCTTAAGGCCGCAGTCGCGCTCGCCGGCCGTCCCCATGCTGATCTCGGCAGTGGCGAACTCAACCTGCTTGCCGGACCCGCTGCGGCAATCACAAGCGCAGCGGCGGACATATTTTATTTCTACGACGCACGCGTCCGAGCCGCACAAAATGCCGGGGACGCGAAAGCTAGGATTCAACTGCTCAGTCATTGCATCGTCGATTTCCCGCGCCGCGATGAAGCTCGCATCCCGCTGTTCCAGGCTGCGGCCACTCTGCGGTCCAACGAATACGCACTGGGGATCATGGAGCCTTTATTCCAGACGCAGTTCTTGCGTTCCGAAACGCCCGCCGGCGGAGGTGCAGGCGACGAAGACGAACAGATCGTCAGTTCGAGTGACGACGAAGAATCGGGCGACGACAACGATGCGCCAGCAACCGCCGCTGTCAAGCTCTCGCGCGCGCAGCAGGCGCAGGTTGCGCAGATGATCGGCGACACGATGGTCCGTCTCGATCGCCTCGCGGAGGCCGTCCGCTACTACCAAACGGCTCGACAATTTGAAACCACGCCCGCCATCCGCAAAACGCTCCACCGCAAAATTGCTGACACCAAAGCATCGCTGCGCATTCAGCAGCAAAACGCGGCGCGCCAGCCAATTCTGCATGAACCTCTGGAGCAGGACCGCGTCGTCCGGCCACAACTGATCGCACGCGCCACTCCCGCGCCCAAAGCCGCAATTTCGAAAGGAGGCGTTAAGCAATGAAACGCTTCTTCATTTTCTCCGGTATCGCTCTGACCTGCGCCGCAATTGGCTGGATCACATTTCTCGCCGCAGAGCCTGCGCCAACTCCGCTCTCGAAATATGTGCCCGCGGGACCGCTCGTCTATTTGGAAACGAAAAACTTCTCGACGCTCCTCGGCGATTGGAATTCTTCCACTCCAAAGAAGCAGTGGCTCACGAGCGATAACTACGAAGTCTTTTCGCGTTCGCGCCTCTTCCTGCGACTCAACGGTGCGAGCGAACAGTTCGCCGCCGCCGCGGGGCTTCCGCCCGACATGAACTTCCTCTCGCAGGTTGCCGGCGAGCGCTCCGTTCTTGCACTCTACGACATCGGCAATCTTGAGTTCCTCTACATCACGTATCTGCCATCGGCCAAGTCCATGCAGACTCCGTTGTGGCAAACACGCTCGAAGTTTGAGCCGCGCAGCGCGGGGGGCGTGAGTTTCTATCTGCGCCGCGATCCGCAATCGCAACGCGAAGTCGCGTTCGCTGTCTCGGGCGATTACTTGCTCCTCGCGACGCGGGAAGATCTGATGGCCGGCGCGCTGCAGTTGATGGCCGGCCAGCAAGACCGTACCGTCGAGGCGGACCAGTGGTGGGTGCAAGCCACCACCGCGTCCGGACAAGCCGGCGATCTCCGCATGGTGCTCAACCTCGGAGAACTTGTTCCCAACGGCTACTTCCGCACTTATTGGGTGCAGCAGAACATCACCGACCTGAAACAATACTCCGCATCAGTCTCCGATCTCTTTCGCTCCAGCAGGCAATATCGGGAAGAGCGCGTTCTGATCAGGAAAGAAGGGGCGAAGCTGGCATCTTCGGCAGATGGGGCTGCTGCAGCCTCCGAAGTTATCCGCCTTGTGCCCGGCGACGCGGGAGTCTACAGGGCTGAGGCAAACCCCTCCTCCGATGCTACCTTCGCTTTGCTTGAAACCAAGCTTCTGGCAACCCATTTGGGCCTGGCGCCGCCGTCGCAGGTCGCACCGCAGGTGCAACTCACTTCGGGCGAAGAAGGCGGCGGCTCCGATCTCGAAACGCGTATTGACCTGGCCCCCGTAGAGCGCCCTGCCGTCCAACAATCAGTTTCGGCTCTGAAACAGTTGCTCGACAACACTCCGTTGCTGGCGTCCCTGCGGGTGCAATCGACTGCATCCAATCAGGGAGGAGTGTTCGTCCGGATTCACTCGGCTATCGTGTTGGTCGCAAGAACAGAGTGGAACCAGGACGCTGTGTATTCTGCGTTCACGGATTTCATTCGACCCGGTCTTACCGCCGGCCAACTCGGTGTCGGGTGGCAACCCAAGTCGGGATATGAGGAACTTGATGGATTGTGGCCGTTGGTCGCGTCAGTTCGCGGCAAATACCTGTTGGTAAGCGACGATCCCTCGTTGGCGGAAGCCATCCTCGCAAATTTCAACCGTCAGTCCGACGGCAAGCCTGCCGATTTGCTGGCCGGATTCAATCATCAGCAGGAGCGTGCTGACTTTGCGCGCTTGTCGAGCGTCGTCGACCGGCCCAACGCAACGATCGCCGACGGCGAGAACCGCAGAGCCGAGCCGCAGTTCTTCTCCAATAACATAAGCAGCCTCAGCGCAACGCTGGCCGCAGTTTCGGAGGAGAAGATCGAGATGCGCTCCGAAGGAAACAAAGAGCGGCAGACCGTGATTTACGAATGGACGCAATAAGGTCTATCACGCTACTCGCAGGTGCGTTACTGCTGGCGCTGCTTCCTTCGAGCGGGCGCGCTGCGCCCACTGCGCCCGATCGCTCCAAACAGGCAGAGGCGAGCCTGTTTGCGCAATCCGCAGCCGAAACGCTGAATCGCGATTTCCCCAGCCTCGACATTTCTTTCCTCTTGCTCGACGCTCGCACCGGCCGCGTGCTCACGTCGCGCTGGGAACGCATGGACTCGCCGATTCCGCTGGGTTCGCTCGTGAAACCCTTTACCGCACTGGCCTATGGCGAGCAGCACGATTTCCACTATCCTTCGCACATCTGTCGTGGGACCGCGACAGGATGCTGGCGGCCCCGCGGGCATGGTGACATCGGCCTTGCCTCGGCGATCGCCTACTCCTGCAACTCGTACTTCGGTATGCTTACCGCGACCTTAGCGGCTCCGGATGTCGCGCCGATTGCGGCACGCTTCGGAATCGAGCCTCCGGACCGCGACGCTCGGGGTACCGCCCTCGCGGGAATCGGTAGCGGCTGGCGAATCTCTCCACTTCGGATGGCGCGCGCCTACCTCGAACTTATTCGTCGCCGCGAGCAGCCCGGTGTTCGTGAAATTCTCGCGGGAATGGCACAGTCGGCGCAGCACGGAACCGGTGCCGCAGTCGACCGCGCTCTTCCATTCCCTGATGCGCTCGTAAAGACCGGCACCGCGCCCTGTACGCACTCGCCGCGCGCAACCGGCGATGGTTTTGCGGTGGTCCTGAGCCCTGTCGATCAGCCGCAGATGCTATTGATGGTGCGGGTCCACGGAGTTCCCGGCGCGCAAGCCGCGAGCGTTGCCGGCCAGATGCTGCGCCGGATCGAAGGCAGGTTCCAGGAGTAATCTTCAGGGAATGTTGATGGCCGCTAATTGCGCATGAGGAACGCCGTTCATTCCGCTCGCAGGTCAGCTCCCTGCGGAATCCGAAAGCCTGTTTTTGAGTTTTTTATCGCTCTTGTTTTGATCTCGTCCTGCTCACTCGTCATCGCGCAAACTGCATCACCCGGTTCCGCGCCCGACGTCCGCATCGGAGTTCTCGGCCTCTTTCATCCGCGCCAACTTACCATCAGCGCGCCCCAGGGACACGCGCTTGTCGTCCGCGCCGGGGACGAGCGCTTTGTGCTGGAGTATAGTTCCGGCCTTCGCAGTGCGGCCGTCCGGGTCAACGGCAGCGAGATGGTTCTTCAATCGGGACCGCGGACTGTGCTCGCACACCGTCTCACAATCGCGGGACGCAGGAACGAACCCACGGATTTTGTCCTTGCCGTTCCAAGAAAGATCGCTCGCCATTATCACGGCATACTCGAGATTCGGCCATCCGGCGGGCATCTGCTCGCGATCGTGACCATGGATCCAGAGATCGCCGTCGCTTCCATCGTGGCCGCCGAGAACACGACCGACACGCCATTCGAGGCACTCAAAGCGCAAGCGGTCGCCACTCGCTCCTACCTTGTCGCCAGCCACGGACGCCATGATGATTTCGATTTCTGCGACACTACCCATTGTCAATTCCTGCGCGAGCCTCCTTCTCCTGGCACAGCCGCCGCGCGTGCCGTCGAAGCTACCCGCGATATGGTTCTCGCCTATGCATCCAAACCGTTCGCCGCCATGTACACGCGAAGCTGCGCTGGACGCACGCACACGCCGGCTCAATTAGGCCTGCCCGAGGCCGCCTATCCGTACTATCCCGTTGAGTGCAAGTATTGCAGTGAGCATCCGGTGCGCTGGTCGAGTCGCATCTCTGCCGAAGATGCCGCCACGCTACGCAGTTCCAACGAGCCTGCTCGCCTGCGCGCTGCACGCCGCCTCGGCTGGAACACAATTCCCAGTAACGATTTCAGCCTGAAGAAGGAAAATGGCCTGGTCGTTGTGGAAGGGATCGGACAGGGCCATGGCATGGGGTTGTGCCAGTCCGGAGCGAAAGCAATGGCCGCCGACGGAGCAGATTTTCGGCAGATTCTCCGCCATTACTATCCAAATACCACGATCGCTAACCTTCATGCGAACGCCCAGCCGTTCCCGTTGCCACGCTAGAGTCATTCAGACTTCCTTGAACGACGGTCTGCCCGTCTCAGACTCGTCGCGAATACTGCGACACGTTAAGGAACGGCCGATTTGGTCCGTCTCGACCCGAATGCAATCTTCCGAATCTTACAAGACTTGGATCAGGACGCTGATGTCGCTAGCCCTCTGAGAAAATCCCGAGCTTCTTTTCCGATGAAGTCCAGCCCTCAAACTCGGCGTCAAGATTGTTGTATTCCGCCCCGAATCGAGCCTGAAAATCGTCGAAATCGGTTGCACTGTTCCACCGGTCAATCGTGAGAAAGGTATTCGTTTCACAAGCTGAGCGCAGCAGTTCCGTCCCTAGATTACGCCCGCTGGAATAGCTTTGCCCAATCCCCATTAGCGGAGTACGCAACCAGGAACTTCGGAACGTGTTCTTCCAGAACTTTGTACTCCCAGATAATGATTTGCATCAACCCCAGAATACCGCAGCCATCGATCAAAGCCTCTTACTCCGCAGACCAAGACGCAATGGGCTACTGAGCTCGCGCGCCTCCCACCGTCCCCACCAAGTGCTAAGTTCAGTTCGCAAGTCCAAACCACACTGCATCATATAGAATCCCTATTCGCTATGAACAAACTCGCCTTTGTTTACCCAATCGCGCTCGCTTGTGTTCTCCCCGCCTGTGCCCAGACCGTTGTCAGCAAGAAGGCCCTCGAAATCCAGAACTCGGCGATCGTCATCGACACGCATGCCGACACGCCCCAGCGTTTTCTCGACGAGAACTTCGACATCGCATCCACCGATCCCAAGGACTACGGCCACATCAGCCTCGACAAAGCCAAGGCTGGAAATCTCGGCGCCGAGTTCTTTTCCATCTGGGTTGAACCGGAAACCAACCAGGGCCACTTCGCCCGTCACACCCTCGATCTCATCGACTCTGTCTATGAGCAGGCGGAGCGCCATCCCGACCGCATGATGATGGCCTTCAGCGTTGCCGATATCGAGCGCGCCCACCGCGAACACAAACTCGCGGCCCTGCTCGGCATTGAAGGTGGCCACTCGATCGAGAACGACATTCACCTGCTGCGCGACTTCTACCGCTTGGGCGTGCGCTACATGACGCTAAGCTGGTCCAACACCAACGAGTGGGCCGATTCGTCCGGAGATATCGACAATCCCAAAGTCGAGCATCACAACGGACTGACCGACGGCGGCAAGCAGATTGTCCTGGAGATGAACCGCCTCGGTATGCTGGTCGATATTTCTCACGTCGCCGATAAGACGTTCTACGATGCCATCGCAACCAGCAAGGCGCCCGTCATCGCCTCGCACTCCTCTGCGCGCGCCCTCACCAATCATCCGCGAAATATGACCGACGACATGCTCCGCGCTGTCGCCAGGAATGGAGGAGTGGTGCAGGTCAATTTCTACAATGCCTTTATCGACGAGAACTTCCGCAAAGCCGCCGAAGCCCAGGCGAAGCAACGTGACGCTGCGATTCGAGCTTACGACGATCAACAGACGGCAGCAGGCAAAACCTTCACCTATCTCGACAACGACCGCATCGAGCGTGAGTGGGCTGCCAAAATTCCGCGGCCGCCCCTCAGTTCGTTAATCGACCACATCGATCACGTCGCCAAGGTCGCTGGAATCGATCACGTTGGCCTGGGTTCGGACTTTGACGGCGTCAGCGGCGCAACCCCAGAGGGCATCGATTCTGCTGCCGACCTGCCGAAAATCACCCAGGCTCTCCTTGATCGCGGCTATCAGGCTGAGGAGATCCGGAAGATTCTCGGAGGCAATCTGCTGCGTGTATTCGCCGAGGCCGAGCGCATCAGCCGCGACATGCAAGCTGGCAAGTAACTCTGGCACTGTTCTGATCGGCCTACCGTCGCCCTTAGTCTTGGTGGTTTCGGTACCACTCCAGAAACGCGCGAAACGCTGCTCCTCGGTGGCTGTATCTCGCCTTCTCGGTTGCGCTCAGTTCGGCGAAAGTCTTGTCGATCTGCGGAAAGTAGAAAAGCGGATCATAACCGAAGCCGCCGTTGCCACGAGGGGCGTCAAGAATGATGCCTTCCGCGGTGCCACGGAAAGTTTGCAAGGTGTCTCCATCGCGAGCGACCGCTAAGACGCAAACGAACCGCCCAGTTCGCTCGTCTGCGGCAACGTTCGTAAGTTCGCGAAGAACGCGAGCGTTGTTGGCATCGTCATCGGTGTTGCACTCGGCAGCATGCGGCTCGTCGGCCGCGTACCGGGCAGAATGCACGCCCGGTGCACCTCCGAGCTCATCGATCTCCAGACCCGAGTCGTCGGCTACAACAAGTTCGCCCGGGACCGACAAGCTGTAGCCCTCTGCCTTCTTGCGCGCGTTCTCCTCGAACGTCACGCCGTCTTCCACCACAGGAGCTAAAGAAGCAAAACCCGGAATATTGGCGACCGCAACTCCGAATGCTTCGGCAGCTCCAGCAAAGTCGCGAAGCTTGCCCGCATTCGATGTCGCCAGCAAAACCACTCGCACGGTCATGCTACGGAACCGCCCGCATCCTTCGCAGGAATCTCGCCGCAGGCAGCGTTGGTGCGTTCATTCTCCTCGTCGTCCTGCTGTTCTCGTGTGCCAAATCCGGTTCCCGCCAATCCTGTCATTCTTAGCAGTCGGCCCACCCAGGTCGAATTCATCCAGAGCGTAACCAGGACCACAAAACTCAACAGAGCCGCGGCTTTTCCCACCAGCCGGTCGGTCGTCCGCCGAAAGTAAATGCGGATGTCGCTTTCTCCGGCTCCGACCGGAATGACCATTAGCTTTGTGTCGTCGGTCTGCTCCGTCACTACCGATTTACCATTCACCACAACTCCCCACGCCGGATAGCTGAAAAGCCGGACGGTGAGATCTTGCGGCTCCGTAGTGTGCACGATCAGGTGCTTTTCCGTTGGCCCCCACGCGAGCATCTTGGTTGGAACTGCGCCCCCGTCGTCGTCGCTGACAATCGGCAAACTCTTATTGAGCGCGTAAGCATCTGCCCCCACCGGGACGTACTCGTCCGTACCCTCATAGCCCGCTCCGCTCCGCATAGTGTCGCTCATGTCCTGGATGTCATCACTTGTATCCCACCACGGGCCCTGAATGCGGTAAGCAGCGAAGAGCAACACGCCGAGCAAAAAACCGTATACCAGAAAACGGGAGGTCCAGCGCTTGGCTGCCAGCGTCAAGAGAATCGCCATCGCCGTGTTTAGACAAAGCAACCAGCGAAACGGAAGTTGTACAAACCGGAACTTCGGCAAATGCTGCCACAACGGGTTACTGACCGAAAGCAGGAGAAGAGTCGTAACGACTCCCCAAGCGGAAAACAACACCCATGGATTTTGTCCGGCAGCCTCTTCTTTTCCGTCCCTTGCCGATCGACGCGACAACCACACCGCGACTCCGAGCACCACAATTTCGGCGAGCGCCAGACTCGAAACGAGAAGGTTAAAGCGGTTGTGGTCGGGATCCCCTGTCTTCGTGAATAGGAAGTTATCCTGTGGGCGAACTCCGGGAGCCATCACTTGGCTGATCTCGACCCAGCGCTGCTCATAGATGGCCGGTAGCAGGTAGAACGACGCCAGCCCAGCGCCAAGGATGATCGCAATCGCCGTCAGCGCCAGCGGGCGCAGGGTGCGCGCAGCGAGCGACCGTTCTGGTGTGTCTCTCTGCAGTATTTCGCGTGCAGCAAAAAGAAGCGCGAAGCCGGCCGTCGAATAGTGAATCATCACCGCCGCCGGGGCGTTTGTCAGCCACGCTGCGGCCAAAACCAAACTCAATTGCAAAGTTGGCCGCAGTCTCGATTGGTCGGCCTCTCCATTGGCTGGTTCTTGAATCCGTAAAAGGAACAACAATAGAAGTGGCAACAAGGCAGAAGCCAGTAGTTCCGCGTACGCGCTCCGCCAATAAATGATCAGCAAGTGGTAGGGATTTACGGCGTAGAAAGCCGACGCGAAGAGAGCGTCCGCAGGCCGCAACCATTCGCGCGCGAGCCGATACATTGCCATCCCCGCGAGCATGAGCGCGATCCAGCAATACGAGCCTGGTACCGTGCCCCACGGCAACACTGATCCCAGCGCGGCGCCAAGAGTCCACGAAGCCGGAGGATAAAACAAGAATCGCGCCTCTCCATATCCGAAGTGCGCGAGTCCCGCCCAACGGGGATACACGATGCCCTGCTTCCACTGCCCCAGAACCTCCATCCACGAGAACAGGTGAAATTCAAAGTCATGTCCCGAGGGACTGCCCCACCAAAAAAAGGGTGAGATGGCGAGCAGGCAGACCCCAGCAAGGATGACCGCGCGCGCGATTGAACTCTTGCCCAAGTGACGGTCTGCTTTCCCCTTAGATACGTGTCACGACGCGTCTCGCGAGATCCCAGAGACGAATCGACCCCGTCTTAGCGGCTGTGCCATTCTATTTCATCCTGAAAGTTCTCGAATAACTGACTTTGGCCGGGAGATGGTCGGTTAGTCCAGACGCTCTATCAGAGGGCTTGACAAGCGCCTCGGGCTAGGTTACTTTGCAATGCAAAGCTATTTTGTCGGAGTCCATGGCAGCATGAACGACCTTCACAAAGCGCTCGGCGACATCAGTCGCATACGCAGGCAGGTGGCCCACAGCACGGAATTTCGCGGCTACGGACCCGCCACTCTGGCTAGTACTGGCGTTTTGGCGGTTTCAGCCGCAGCGGCCCAATCATTGCTACTGCCCGATCCCGCGAGTCGTATTCCCGCCTATTTGGCCATTTGGGTCTGGACCGCAGTCCTCTCGTCCGCAGTGATTGGCATCCAGATGTTCGCCCGGACGCGCCGCATTCATTCGGGCATGGCGGATGAAATGATCCACATGGCGGTTGAGCAATTTCTTCCTTCGGCCGGCGCCGGTGCGCTCATTACCGTTGTGCTGGTTCGCTCCGTTCCCAGCGCCACCTGGATGCTTCCCGGACTGTGGCAGATTATTTTCAGCCTGGGCATTTTCTCGTCTTGCCGTTTTCTTCCGCGCGCTGTGGCCGCAGCAGGCGCGTGGTATTTACTTACCGGTCTGACTTGCATTGCACTCGGAGATTCCCGGGCGCTGTCGCCATGGGCCATGGGCATTCCCTACGGAGCGGGTCAGTTGCTGGTTGCCATGATCCTCCTGGCCGCAAAGCAGGGCAGAGAAGAAGCAGTAGAGGGGGCGGACGATGAAGTCTAAAGCTCCATCGAGCGAAGCCCGTTTTGCCTACGAAGGTCTCGACCGCGTCATTCATGAGCGCGCTCGCCTTAGTGTGCTGACCTCTCTCATTACCAATCCCAAAGGGTTGGCCTTCGGAGACCTCAAACAACTTTGCGCGCTAACCGACGGCAATCTGAACCGGCATCTCCGCGTGCTCGAGCAAGCCAAGATGGTGGAGAGCGTCAAGAAACACGACCGCAACCGTCCGCTCACCCTTTGCCGAATCACGGCTTCGGGTCGCAGTCGCTTCATCGAATATCTGTCGACGTTAGAACAAGTCGTCCGCGACGCGGCGAAGGTGTCGGAAGACGATCCCGCCGGGCCTCTGATTCAAAATTTAGCGGCTTCGCGGGCGTAAATTTTTTTGGCACGACACTTTGCAATGCAAAGTCAAGCACTTCAGGAGGAAACAGTGAGTGACTCTACGATTTTCCCGCTAGGCGCGCAAGTTCGCATCCGGTCCAGATCGATGGGACTGAAACTCATCGTGGTCTGTGGACTCGCTCTCCTCATGACTATCCCCGCGTTCTTTGTTGGAGGATTGGTCCAAGATCGGACTACGCGAGCGGAAGAGGTCGTAAGTAAAATCACGGGCCACGTGGGCGGTCAGCAAACCTTTCTCGGACCGACCCTTGCCATTCCCTATTACATCCCACCGCAATTACCCACTGAGTTTGCCAAGCACGGAATCTATTTGGTTTTTCCAGCACAGGCCTCGGCCGTTCTCAAGTCGAAGACCGAAGAACGGCGCCTCTCCTTGTTTAAGGTGCCTGTGTTTCAGGCAGATTTGAATCTTGACGCAACCTTTGATTTGACCGGAGTCCCCGCGGTACTTCCGCAAGGCGCCCAACTCGACTGGAGCCGGGCTGAGATCGTTGTGGGGGTTAGCGATCCTCGCGGAGCGCTCGCCGATGCCACCTTGACGGTCGAGGGCAAAACGGTGACCTTAGTCCCAGCAGCGGTTGCCCAGGACCTCAATTCCGTCGTCGATCAAGGACTGCACTCCAAACTTGCATTACTCGGTGCCAAGGCCGACGGCTTCGCGAAACCCGACGCACAATTTAACGTTACTTCCGCTTTGCGATTTTCTGGCGCGCAACGTCTCGCGATTCTTGCCTACGGCAAGACCACCCACGTCGCGATGCAAGGCGATTGGCCCAGTCCTGGCTTCGATGGCGGATTCCTGCCCCTAACCCGGACCGTTTCGACTGCAGGATTCACGGCGGACTGGTCCGTGCCGTTCATCGCTCGCGGCGTGCGCGCAGAAGGATCCACTGATTTGATCAGCGGCCTCGACGCAACTGCTCTTGGTGTTTCGTTTATTGAAGTGGCAGACCCCTATCAATCGCTCAACCGGTCTCTCAAATATGCAGTCCTGTTCCTGGGGCTGCTTTTCCTTTCTTACTTTGTCTTTGAAGTTACCACCGGAAAACGCGTTCATCCGGCGCAATATGTCCTCGTCGGAATGGCGCAGATCATCTTTTATCTCCTGCTGTTATCGCTTGCCGAACGAATCGGGTTTGACCTCGGTTTTCTGGTGGCCGGCTCAGCCACGGTTGCGCTCCTGTCGGTCAACGCGGCGTGGATCTTCTCCAGCCGATTGCTGGGAGTGCGCGCTCTGGCAATCTTCACTCTTCTATATGGACTGATTTACCTGATGTTGCGGCTCGAAGACAACGCGTTGTTGGTGGGCGCAATCGCAAGCTTCCTGGCTGTGGCAGCTGCCATGTATTTCACTCGGGGGATCGATTGGTATAGCTCATTGCCAGCCGCAGGCCAATCTGAAACTCGTAGCACTCCGCATGTTCCATAGAACACGCGAAACCACAAGCCACCCGCGAGAGAAGGTCGCCGAAGAGATCAGACAGAACCTGGAAAATGAGTCTTTCTCTGGAAGAGAGCCGAATGCGTCTTGTCAGACCAAAACAACTGCACGTTGCGATCATTATGGATGGTAACGGCCGCTGGGCAACCCGTCGTGGCTTGCCTCGCGTGGCCGGTCACCGCGCCGGAATTGCCACCGTTCGGCGCGTTGTCGAGCGTGCGCCCGATCTCGGCGTACGCTGTCTGACTCTCTATGCCTTTTCCTCCGACAACTGGAGCCGCCCTACCTCCGAGGTAGACAGTATATTCTGGCTGCTTCGAGCTTATCTTCGCCTTGAGACCGAGCGGCTTCGTCACAATGGTGTGCGCCTGGAGATCATCGGGCGCCGCGATCGTTTACCCACGCTCGTCTTACGCGAGATCGCCGCGGCGGAGGTCGCGACCGCCGAAGGGCGTTGTCTACATCTGCGAATTGCAGTCGACTACTCCGCCCGCGATTCAATTACCCGCGCCGCCGCCGCCGCGAGCGCGGCGTTCGCGCCCGGCGGCCTGCCTTCTGCCGATCGGCTAGGAGGTATGCTTGCGCAGGTTCTGATCGGCGAGAGCGGGGAAGTGGATCTTCTCATTCGTACCGGAGGTGAAAAACGCCTCTCCGACTTTCTGCTTTGGGAGTCAGCCTATGCCGAGCTTCTCTTTACCGACCGCATGTGGCCCGACTTCGACGCCGCCGATCTCGATGCCGCACTCGCGGAATTTAACCGTCGTGAGCGCCGCTTTGGCGCGATCCCCGAGGTCTCCGTTCAGACGTGGAGTCCGGTAATCGAGACCTCTTGAGTTCTATGGAGTTATGAAAGGAAGTGTTAGACGGAATAAGGCGCGGCTATTCGCTGACGCCGGCCGGAGTTCTCTGACGATGGAGTTCGGCGAGAAACTCATCTTCCTCAAGCCCATTCCCGGTTCTGAGCAACTCCAGAAGTGGATCATCGTTGTCGCTGTCAGCACCGCTGGATTGGGTCAAGTCCACCGTTTTTGCTACCAGAGAACGGGGGGACGTTTCAAGCTGCGGCGTAACGCCGGGCTGTCCCGTCAGAAATTCGATGAACTCTCCCACGCTCTTGCGCTGTTCTTCCGTCCGGGCGGGGAATTCGATTCCCATACCGTGACCCGGATGCATGACTCGCACCAGTCCTTCGGTGTGAATTTCCATTCCTGTGGCGCGCAGACATAGGTCGACGGCCGAGCTCTGAGGAAAAGGGCTGTCGGTCTGCACATAACAGCCACCCAGACTGAGATCAGTCAGTTTGCATTGAGTGACGGCGTCTGGCTCTTCTGGCAACGCATCTTGGGCACGGGCGGTGAGCCAATCGCTCATCAGCTCACGCATGTTGACTTCGATGTCAAGAAAACGGAAGCCTGTTTGGCCGTTGGCGGTGCTCCACGCCACCTCTGCCTCTGCTTCGATACTTCCACCACCGTCGGGAAGTTCGAAAGCGAGGCGAACCAGCGCGTCCGATGGAAGCCGTTTCGCCGCCAAGACATCCATGCCACCACTGCTCAAGTCGAGCAGAATTCCTTCAATAGTGTTATTTTCGTCGGTGCGAATGGAAACCGGAGCTTGTACGGCTACCCGCAGCGATTGCCGCCGCTCCCGCTTAAGCAAAGCCGTGGCTGCCCGCAACGTGTTCTGCGCCTGTTCCTCAGATACCGGCTTGGTCAGGATGAAGTGGGCGCCTCCGCCTAATATGGAGCGTATCCGCGATGCATCTTGCAACAAAGCGACAGTGACAGGTGAATTGCGGTCCGGACCTTGCAGGTTGCGGCAGGCTTCGAGCACCGAGTTCGCTCCTTCAGGGTCGTCGAAATCGACGATTACCTGATCGAAACCTTCGTCGGTGAGCCGGTGGACGGCCACATCGGCCGCATTTGACCGATCGACCGCCACCCCGAACTGCGCCAGGGTCTGCACCAGCGTTTCCGCTGCTGCTTCGTCCTTCGACACCAGCAGTGCCTGCAATATCATGGAACCGAACCCTCCCGCCTCGCTCTCAACCTTCGTCCGCCACTTTTACGGCCAGCGCGGAGTCGCGCTGCGGGGTTTCGCGGCCGTAGTCGTGGATTGAGCCCCAGCCTTCGCAGCCATTGAGTTGGAGTTCTCGTCGTCCACTTCGGCCAGCACAGCGCTATCGTCTTCAGCGTCAGTCTCGGCTAGAAGGGGTGCGACCTCGCGCAGCTTTTCGGCGGCTTGCTGCAGCATCTCGATCTGTTTTCCCAGTTGCGCGTACTGCGCCTGCTTACGGCGCAAAACCTCATGGATATCCTTCATACGTCCCCCTGCGCCTGACTCTAGGTTTGCGGCGCCTCTAGGTCAACGCCTAAGCACCTCACGGCCATTACTCCGGTAACTCAAGCGACAGAAAGAGATCGCTTCAGACGGGATTTGAACGAAATCGCTCCTCCGCGAAATAACCTTGCGGGAAGTGGGACAAGGAGAGTAAGGGCACTTCCTATTTGGAAGTCTTTAGGCAATCCAGCGGATTGACTAAACATCGGCCGAACAATCAAAAGCCCCGCCTTGCGGCGGGGCCATGAGTTGAGTGTTCTGGGCGAACCGATGAAACTAAAGCTATCCGCGGGTCAGCTTGCGACGGAACATGCCAGCGATTCCAACCAGTCCCGTTCCGAGAAGACCGAGCGTTCCGGGCTCCGGAGTGGGTATCGCCGTCGTGCCAAGTTTGATGTGTCCGATTCCTTTGGCCAGCTGACCTTTGGTCGTGTAGATATCCTGGGTTGTCGTTCCGGTCACCATCCGACCGGTGTACAACATCCCCTCAATCGTCCCGGTCAACGCGAACTCCTGTGTGCCACCCTTGGTCCCGCTCAGAAGCGTCCAGGTGATCGGGCCCACAAAGCTGCCGTTGAAGATCGTTCCCTTTGGCTCTCCGTAATTTCCCTTACCGATTACGATAAAAGTTGATCCGGTGGCCGAGAACGTCCCACCCGCTGCGATCGAACCGCTGGTCAAAGCGCCGGTCGTGAAACTCACTGTTCCGAGTGAATGTCCCGCAGGAGCCACGATGCCGTTGAAACTCGTCAGTTGCGATCCGATTGAGCTGATGCCCGATGTCGAAATCGAAATGCTGCCGAATTGATTCGTTAAGGTGATACCGTCCGCCCATGCGGCCATCGGCAGAGCCAATGCCAGTAATGCCAGAACTACCACTCGCCTCATTGAAATACCCTCCAAAATTTTAACTTTTCCAAGATTCACCTTGAAATTGGTGTTTCAAGGTATAGGTCGCCTACATCAAGTTGAGCAATTGTTGTTCCAAAACTATCTAACGTCATTCTTTTATATGTTTCAATAACTTACAGCACCAACCGTCTTTTCGTTCTCGTTCTGGACTGCAATCCCCTGCACACTAGAAACAATTCGCTGATCCCGAACCTGATTTTCGAATGCTCCAGTCCCAACTGCTCCCCACCTGAACTGAATGCGAAAACCTTCGCAAGCTCTGAACGATGAGGCCCAAGGAGGAGGATCAAAACCTGCTGCGTCCTCCAGTAACCATTCGCAAGGTAACCGATGTTACCACGCACCCCTCGATTGAAAACTAGCTCGTTCGTGCCATTTGAATCGCTCACCAGTGGGATTCCGCTTCCCGGAAGATCCGCCTATATTTGCAAGTGAGCAGTTCTGGGGAGGGCTGTTTAGGCGCCTCGTGATCCTTATGGGTCCGGGGCGCTTTTATTTTCAGCAGGAAACGTCGAGCTCCCGACCTTAAATTCTTAACGAAGCACAATCTCTGAAGTTCATCCTTTACTTTAAGCTCCAGACGGAATGTCTTCCGTTTTGGCCGACCGCAAGCTTCGATACGCGGCGTCTAGAACCAGCTGATTGCGCCAACCTTCCTCTCCGGGCGCCGGAAATTGCTCCAAACCCTCCACCGCGCGCGCGAAGCTATCGACCTGCTTGGCATACGCGAGCCGGTTGGAAACGACATCTTCGTCCACGCGCTGTCCGTCCCGCCAAAGTTCGACTTTGACCGGTCTCTCGACATTGAGCGCATCATCGGCTCGCAGAGTACCGGCGTCACCGACGATTTCCAGTGGAGTTCGGTATTGCGCACGGGTGGAAACCGCAACCGTGGCCAACGTGCCGTGCTGGAACTCCAAGGTTAGAAGCGCAGCCGCTTCCACGTCTCCGGAATGCTCGTCGGACCGGCCAACGGTGGTGACCCGCTTCGGTTCGTCTCGCAATATAAACCGAAGAGCATCAATGCAGTGAACGCCGATATCGGCAATGGGCCCGCCTCCAGAGATCGAACGGTCGTTCATCCATGTCCGTTGGTGGCCGATACCCGGAAACGAGAATTCCGCGCGCGCAAAAATCGGGCGGCCGATATCCCCGGCCGCCACGCGCTCGCGAAACTTGGCTGTGCTTTCCTCGAACCGGAACACTTGGGCGACTCCGAGCAGAAGTCCCGCCTGGCGAGCCGTTTCTACCATCTGGTGGCATTCGTCCGCGTTCATACCCATCGGTTTTTCGCAGAGCACCGGTTTTCCCGCGGCCAGGACTGCCAGGACATCCTCTAAGTGGCTTGCATTGGGTGTGGTCACGAGCACCGCGTCGACTTCGGAACAGCGGCTGAGTTCCGCCGTCGAGCCAAAGACGTGCGGGATCGCAAACTGCGCGGCGGCCGCCTGTCCTTTTTCGCGATCGCGGCGCGAGAGCGCGACCACCTTGCAATTCTGGGCCAGAGCGAACCCCGGCATCAGCCGTTTGCTGGCGTGCAATCCGAAACCTGCAATTCCAAAACGAATCATGCGGATCTCACCTTATCGTGTAGCAGTCGGTACGGTTTTGCCGCGAACACTCCGATCCTGCAAGTCGGCCAGCAGCATCGGATCGATGTTCCCGCCGCTGATCACAGCCACATTCATCCTGGAATCGGGTAGTTCGCTGGAATGGAAAAGAAAAGCTGCTGTCGCGACCGCGCCGCTTGGTTCGGCCACAGTCTGCGGATTCCCGCTCAGCATCACCATCGTTTCTAGAATCTCGTCTTCCGTGACCCCAACGATGTCATCTACGAACGTGCGAATATGTTCGAAATTGATAGTTCCCACGCTCTGGGTACGCAGCCCGTCCGCCAATGTTTGCGAAACCTGCTCCGCCGAAAACGAAACGATGTGTCCAGCTCGAAAACTCGCGCGCGCATCCGCAGCCAGCTCTGGTTCGACGCCGATCACCCTCACTCTAGGATCGCTCAGTTTGATCGCCGCCGCGATCCCGCTGATCAATCCCCCTCCGCCGACCGGGGTAAGTATGGTTTCAACGTCCGGCAATTGTTCCAGAATCTCCAATCCGACTGTTCCTTGGCCGGCGATGATCTTCTCATCATTGTACGGAGGCACAATCGCGTAGCCGTGCGCGGCCGCGAGTTCTTCGGCGCGAAGCCGCCGTTCTTCACTGGCCGGACCCACGAGGACAATCTCCGCTCCCAGCGCGCCCGTAGCCGCAATCTTGTTTTTCGGAGCATTGCCAGGCATGACGATGATCGCTCTAACCCCGAGGGCGCGCGCGGCATATGCCACGCCTTGCGCGTGATTTCCGCTGGAATAGGAAATCACTCCGCGCCTGCGCTCTGCCTCGTCGATAGACGCAACTTTGTTGTACGCGCCGCGTAATTTGAATGCGCCGATCGGCTGCAGATTTTCGAGTTTGAGGAAAAGCCTCCGGGAATCCCACGTGCCTGCCCATTCCAGCAATGGCGTGCGGACCGCTACCGTCGCCAGAAGAGCCCGGGCGGCCCGAATGTCGCGAAGCGAAACCATGGTGGCTATTCTACGAGTTCGGGTGCTTTCTTGGTTGGAAGGTACTCTTCGGTGCACGTCCTTTGATCCGGCGTGGATGGATGTTTCCATGGCGCAGTTGGTATAATGTTACGAGGTAACACCTTGGAGTACGAACGATGGCAACTCCTTCCACCACCAGCCTGAAGCTCGACACGAAGACAAAGCAGCGGGTTCAGCGGCTTGCCTCGGTTCGCCGCCGCTCGGCGCACTGGGTTATGTGCGAAGCCATTGAGCAGTACGTAGAACGCGAAGAGAAGCGCGAGCAACTTCGGCAGGACGCGCTCGCCGCCTGGAACCATTACCAGACGACCGGACTGCACGCGACCGCCAAGGAAGTCGACGTTTGGATGGCCAAAGTCGAAGCAGGTAAGAGCGCCTCTCCCCCTAAATGCCACGATTGAAATGGTCGCAACCCGCTCTGTTGGATATAGCCCGTCTCCACGCCTTTCTCGCTCCCAAGAGCCAAGACGCGGCTAAACGGACTATTAAATCGATCCGGCAAGGCGTAAAGGCGCTCGCCAGACATCCTGAGAGTGGGCGTCCAGTCGACGATTTGCCCCCGGAGTTCCGCGAGTGGGTGATTGAGTTTGGGCATGCCGCTTATATCGCCCTGTATCACTACGACGGGAAACAGGTAGTAATGCTGGCAGTGCGGCACGGGCGCGAAGTGGAGTATTGAGGCACCTCGTCGCTGGCGGTGCGGGGGCCACCGATGCGCAAATTCCGCGGTAGCTGGCAGGTTTCATATCTCCACTATCACCGGCATAATCAAAGGCCGTCGCTGTGTTTGGCGGGAAATATAGCGCTTTAAATCGGTGCGGATTTTCTCTTTGATCACGCCGTAATCGGCTTTCTCTTCCGCACTGGATGCATCCAGCGTTTCGCTGACGATTTCTTTCATGCGGTCGATGGAGATGGTCTCGCCGGGATTGAACCCGCGCGTCACAATCTCGGGCGTCGCTTCAACGCGTCCCGTCAGTTTGTTGATCGCGATCACCGGCATCACAAATCCGTCTTCGCTCAAATGACGGCGATCTTTGATCACGATGTCTTCGACCACGTCGGTGCGCGAGCCCGAATCGATGCACACCCGTCCGACGTTGACGCGTCCTGCTTTGCGGGCGCCTTGCTCGTCGATCTCCAGAACGTCTCCACTCTCGATCAGCATCACCTTGCCGACCGCTCCCGTCATCGATCC
>Ga0182016_10001245_pt1 | contig 31098 bp, 18 predicted proteins | sample 712S2MmetaG_FD_120491 | JGI IMG/M metagenome (GOLD analysis project Ga0182016, IMG submission 120491) | Permafrost microbial communities from Stordalen Mire, Sweden - 712S2M metaG | ecosystem: Environmental > Terrestrial > Soil > Wetlands > Permafrost | place: Sweden: Stordalen | collected...
CCTCGAAGCATAGGCTCTTGGCGCACGCCCACCTGCCATATATTTGCCCACTCGTTCGGCACTGAGTCCGGTGCGGGTATCGGCGGTTTAGCGTTCTCCTTGGCCAGCAGCCTTCCCTCCACGGTCTCCTTCGGCCCTCCCTGGCCTGCGTTCCACCGCTTCATCGGTACTATGCCGCTGCTCGACTCCTGCTGCCATTCCTGTGGGTCTTAGCTCCTCGCCTTCTCCCACCGTTCCGCCCCTTTCCGGCAGCGGAAGGCCGCAGGGCCTCTCGGTTCTCGTGCGTGAAGTTTCGGTGCATGCATGGGGTCTTCGACTCCGCCGGACCTGCGGCGCGCTTGCGTTATCGTGCGCCTCAGTGTGGCCTTCCGTGCAGCTTCACGCCGTCGGCGCCCGGTTTGAGCGATTTCGGAGCTCATCAACTTCAGGGATACCCAGCCTACACTTGCCCCTGTCCAACGCTTCCAGCGCGACCTTAGGGCACACGCCGGCATGGCTCGGGGTCAGGATGGTTTCGCTATTCCTTTCCTGTATGACTCTTTCATTCACTACTTCACGCCGGTTTATCCCGACGCATCCAAGCTAAAGCATGCCCCACCTACCGCCGCTGACCCTGCTCGTAGCTCGCCAGTTTGGCCCGCAAAGTGACCCCGTCTTCGACAGGAGCCAGCTCCAGCGCTTTCCGTTCGGCCTGGGCGGCATCTTCCGAACGCCCCATCCTACTGTAGACGGAGCCCAGCATATCGAAACTCTGCCAGTCCTTACCGCCGCTGATTTCGATGGATTTCCGGAATTGCTCAACGGCATCGGGGAAACGTCCCGCCTGCGCCAGCGCGGTGGCATACTTGTTGCGCACCGCCGCCGACTCGGGCTTCAAGGCAACGGCCTTTTCCAGATGTTCGATCCCCTCGGCGGTTTGTCCCTGCTGCACCAGGAGCGCACCCAGGTCCGCCTGCACCCCGGCGTTCACGCCATCCAATGCCAGCGACTGGCGGTAGTGCGCGATGGCTTCCCCGGTCTTGCCGGCCTGGGCCATCGCCAGCGCGGACTGGGCAAAGGTGATGGGATCGTCCGGACTGAGCTCGCAAGCTTTGCGGTACTCCGCCAGAGACTCCTCCACCTGGCCGGTCTGGCCCAACGAATAGGCCAGGTTGAAATGCGCCCGGCCCTCGCTCGGATCCTTCTCCAGGGCCGTACGCCACGCCGGAATCGCCGCGGCAAACTGGTTCCTGGTCATCAACTCCATGGCCGAGGTCTCCAGCTTGTAGTATTGGTTGGCCACCGGGTCGATCTTCTCCAGCCCTCCTTTGGGAATATTCGCGAACTCCGGCAAGTTCACCGCGCGGTTTGCCGCAGTGGTGTTATCCACCAGGATAGGCGGCGTGTCGTTGCCATTCGCGTCCAGGTGCGTCAGGTAGAGTTGCGTGTACGGCGACCGGCTCTTCGACGAAAAGGCCAGCCAGCGGCCGTTGGGCGAGAAGGTGTGCCACGAGTTCATCAGCGGCGTGTTGCAGTTCATGAGCCGCGCTTCGCCGCCCCCGGAAGGTACGATATAAAGTTTACCGTCGGGCCGCATCACCATGCCATTGCGGGCCTGGACAAACACGATCCAGCGTCCATCCGGCGATACTTTCGGGAAGCTGTTGCTCATCCCGTTGGCGGAGGCGCCGCGGATCGGCTCCGCCTGGCCGCCCTTTCCTTGGTTGAAGGGAATCCGGTAAAGATTGTATTGGATCTGCGTTTCGTCGGGCGAGTTGGCGTAGCGCGCCAGCGGGACGCCCGGCGGGTAGGGAGTCTTCGCCTCCGCCCGCATGAACACGATGTACTTTCCGTCCGGGCTCCAGACACCGCCGGCTTGCACGTATCCCGGGTCATCGGCGCCCGGCAGCCGCTGCAGCCGATTGGTCTGGCGATCGTACCAGGCGAGCGTCCCGCGCGTCGGATAGAACACTTGCAGGAACCGGTAATCCAGGAAGTTGGAGACGTAATACTTGTCTTCCAGCGAGCGTCCGTTGACGCGTGTGGCGGCATCTTTATCGTCGATCGTCGACAGCACGTAGCGTCCATCCGGCGAGACCTGCGACATGAAAGCGGCCCGCAGCCGGGGGATGGCGGGATCGCGGACGGTGGGCCACTTGATCACATCCTGCGTGCGAATCGCCGTTTCCTTGGCCACCGGGATCAGCGCGTACAGACCGTGGTCGTTGGCCGGGCCGTCCACGTCGAGCCCCAAGGTCTTGCCGTCGGCGGAGAAGGAATGGCAGTTGGCGCAGGTCGAGATCTTCTCCATCACCACGCGGCTCTTCGGCTCGTCCAGGTACCGCAGCCGCCATTTGATCAGCCCGATGGCCTGCGGCGCCAATGGCGTAATCACGCCTTTGTTGCCCTGATTGGGCATCAGCGGCACATCGCGATAGAAGATCGGCGCACCGGCAGGATCTCCGGAAGTCTCGATTCTCACCCGGCCGCTGGAGACCGGCTGCATCAGGTCCTCACCGCGAAACCCGGCGATGGCCACGGTCGCCGGCGAGCCGGCGGATCGCCTCTTGATCGCCTCCCAAGCGCTGGCGTCAGGGGTCCAGGTATGCGCGGCCGCCTGTTCCCGGGTCAGCTTGGGAAGCTCGTTGTTGGCGGAGACAGCTTCCGGGTCGATCTCCCCGATATGCATCGGTTCGCCCGCCGATTTCACATGGATGGCGGGCGCTCCGTCAGTGAAGGTGACGTCGATCGTCCACGCGGTTGCGTCGACTGCGGCATCGCGCCAAAGAAACGTAGGCGGCGTGATTTCAGGCGGAAATACCGAGCCGTTAGCCGGGTAATCGACGGTAATTGCCGCCGGGCGGCCTGCCGATTCCTGTGGGGCAGCCGCTCTGAGCAAGAAGAATGAACCCGCACCGATTCCGGCCACCAGCAGACAGACAGCGGAAACTCGGGTGGGCTTCCGGGTGGAAGCCACGAAATCCAGCAATTGCATCTTGAGCCCCTGTTTCCGCTATTATATCGCTGGCCGGGACCGCTTGCTCACGCGCGCGGCTCGGAAGGAAGCCGTTACCCGCGCGTAAGTAAGGTGGTGTTACCGAGCCGCGCGCGTAAGTAAGCGGTCCATTTACTTAGCGAACTTGATCTGCGACTCCGCCTGGAACTTGCGATACCCGCGGAAGACGCTCTCATTGCGCACAAACACCTTGGCCCTTCGCAATTGCAGCACCGAGCGCAGCGGCAGCAGATAATCTTTTTCGCCGATTTTCACCATGCCGTAGTCGAGCGAAAGAGAGGGCGATTGCAGGCCGAAGTCCTTCGACAGACCGGTGCCCTGAATCGTCAGCCGGCGCACCATTCCGCTATCTTCGTCGATGAAAACCCGCCCGCTATAGGCCGCCGATGCCACATTGTTGCCGGAATGCAGGACGAAGTTCGATTTGGCCCTGGAAACTTCGAACTCGAAGACCTGGCAAAGCACGCCTAACGCCATGGAGCGGCCCGCCCAGTGGTACGTTGCGGCAACGTCAGGGTCAAACAGGCCATGCAGCAAAGATCCGAATTCGTTGCGCGACGAAACGCCCTTGTCTTCGGACGGGGCCATATTGGTCTTTTCTCCGTTGGTCTCCAGCCGCTGGTAACGATGTTTGCCGTCTTCGAATATCAGCTCATCCTGGTATGAGTCGGCCTCTTTCAGTTGATCGGGAGTCTTCGCCGAAGCCGTGAAGCGATGCGTTTCCTGGATGCAGCGGAAGTTCGGGAGTTGTGCGAGGTAACCCATGGCGCTCTTGGCAGCCGCGTCCCAGAGTTGCTTCTGGTCGATGTCGCGCATCTTGAGTCCGCTCGCATCGATGGTAGCCGGCTCGACATCGGGCAGCACGATGGGTGCGCTGTCCGCGTCGTCGGGCGCCGTCGAAACGGCGGGTCCGGCGCTGGTCTTTACCGGCGCCGCTGCGGGGCCGTCGCCAATCACTTTGAACGCTACCAGCCGCCGGATCACGCTCTTACCCTGATGAATGGAGATGATTGCCTGGTAGTCGCCGGGAGGGAATTTGGCTTTCAAACTGGCGAGGTACGGAAATTCCTTGGCCTGCCCGCCCACCATGCCCTCTGAGCCGGTGCCCTCGCGCGCGCTGTTCGACAGACCGCCTTTGAAGGGCAGCGGCATGCGGGTCACTACCTGTCCCTGGTTGAGGACTTCCATACTCATATCGATCGGCGAGCCGTGGATGTCCGGATAGAGCCGCAGGTAGATCTGCAAATTGACCGGCTCTCCCGCGGGATAGACAGGGTCGAGCACGGGAGATAGTGCGTCTCCGTCGTAGCTCAGTACCTGGTCGGCTTCGAACTTGTCCGCCGCCCCCTTGAAGCGACGCACCACCAAGGCATCGGTCGCCACCAGACCCGGGGCATTTCGTCCCACTCGTAAAGGCGTTTGTACCGAACCGGTGGTGTTTCCGATCAGGTCTTCCACCTTGGCTTCCAGCGTAAAGGGCCCTTGCCCGATCACCGTCACGGCGCGCATGAAAAACATGCTGCCTTCCCGCCGGGCGGCTAACTTACCGATCGGTCCATGAATATTGACCTCTCGCCTTCCGGTCCAGATAGCCGCCCCATTGGCATCCCGCACCAGGGCGGTAATTCGCGCCCGCCCCTGGTATGTGCCGGCGGTGTCGTCCGTCTCGAACCGCAGGGCGGTAAGCGGCGATTCGACGGTGATCAGACCTTGCAGGGGAGCGTGAGGATCGTTGGGCGAGTAGGAGAATTCCATAGAGCCGACTTGCCCCGCGGCAGCTCCGATACTACCCCCGACGGTGGTCGCACTGAGAGTTGCGGTCGCGCCGAAATCTGCTTCGTGGTCGGTAATGCTCTCCGATGTCGACCCAGATCCCGAAGTGCGCATCAACCGAATGTACACCGGAATCGTGAAAGGAATGGCGAAACCACCGTCAGGCGCAGCGGCGGCAGCCTTGGGCGCGGCCGCGGGCGGCGGAGGCGGTGCTGTGTCCTCGTCCGGCGGAGTCACCATGGCCACTTGCGGCTCCAGGTCTTTCGCCTGCCGTACCCATGCGCCGCCGGTTTTCGACACCAGGGCCTTGAGGGCCGTGCTCGGCACGCGCTTGGCGTCATCGGCGAGATCGAGCACCAGAACCCTTACCCCGTGAGCGCGGCAGATCTGGCCCAGATTTTCCAAAGTGCGCTCTCCATCGCTGGAGAACGATGGGCTATTCAGAACGGCAACCACCACACGGGCGCCGGGATGCGATCCCACGGCCTGCGCGGCGGAGTCCAGCGTGAGCAGGAACGAAGGCGGATCGGCCTCGCGCGTCGCCATCGCCGCGTCCAGAAATGTCTGTTCGATTTCCTTGCCGTCCTTGGCCGCATCGATGTGTTGCGCGTCGGGACTGCCGCTGCGCCTCAGTTCGACTTCGGCGCCCGCGGTTTGCACCCAGTGCCTTGCCACGCCAGCGGCCGCGCGCGCGCCAGACCGCGCTGCTTCGGGCGAACTGGGACCGAATACAAATGTAAGTAGACCTTGCTCGGCATGAAGACAGGGAGCAAAGAACACAGCCAACAACAAGACCGTTTTTCCGAGATACGCGGAAGTGTTCATTCGGTCCTATTATGCTCCTTTGCGGGCCGTTCTGGAAGGGTGGTACTGCCCATTGTAGGGCAGAATATTATCGAATGTTATCCCGCACCACAGGTCCGTAAACCGTGGCACGTTATAATCAGATGAGAGTGAGACTCGCCGCAGTTGTTCTATCGCTTCCGTTGGGGCTCGCTTCGCTCTGGGCCGATCAGCCCCAGGACCCTTTGCGGCAAGCCCAGACTGCCCTGCAGTCCGGCGACGCCGGCACGGCTATCCGGCTTTACCGCGAGTTTCTGAAAACCTATCCCGACGCCGCCGAGATCCGTTCCAATCTGGGCGCAGCCCTGGCGCAAGATGGACAGTTCGCCGCCGCCGTAACGGAGTACAACGCTGCGCTCCAGCAACTGCCGAACAACGGCCGCATCCGCATGAACCTGGCGCTGGCATACTACAAGCTTGGACAGTTGCCGGAGGCCGAGAAACACCTGGAAGTGCTACACCAATCGCAGCCCTTGGATGTGAGAGCGGCCCTATTGCTGGCCGATTGCATGCTCGAAACCAATCGGCCGGCCAAAGCGGTGGAGGTGCTGGCGCCGCTGCGCACCGAATATCCCGACGATCATGCCATCGTCTACGTGCTCGGCATGGCGCTCATGAAAGACAATCGGATTCCGGAGGCGCAGAAGTTATTGGACGGCATCCTGCGCGACGGCGAGTCGGCCGAAGCGGCGTTCCTGTTGGGACAAAGCGAGTTACTGCGCAACGACCTGGCGGCGGCCGCCGGCCACCTGAAGCACGCCGTGGAACTCGATCCGAAGATGCCCTGGGTGCACTCGCTTTACGGGCAGGCGTTGAAGGCCGCCGGAGAACTGGACGAGGCGACTGTTCAATTCAATGAGGAGCTGAAGGTGAATCCGTACGACTTCACGGCCAACACGGAAATCGCCCTGCTGCTCCTTCAGGATGGTAAGCCCGATCGGGCGCTGTCGCACGTCACCATGGCGCTCCAGGTGCGTCCCCACGATCCCGGCGCGCTCTATCAGCGTGCATCGATTCACCTGGCGCAGGGACTCAACGGCCAGGCGCGCCAGGAACTGGAACAAGTGATTCGCGATTATCCCAACTTCTCCGAGGCGCACGCAGCGCTCGCCAGGGTCTACTACAAATTGCAGCGGACTGCCGATGGCGACCGTGAAGCCGCCGAGGCGCGCCGCGTACGGGAAGCAGCGCAGAAGCAGCTCGAGGACAAGCGAAAGAATCAGTAATTGCGAAAAACTCGCAAACCGGGCTACTGCTAACGGTCCGCCTTCTCCGTAATCGTCAAAATCCGATCCGCCGGTACGTTATGCAGCGTCTGGTGTATGCGGCTGGGCCATACGATATCGATTTCCTTCACTAGTTTCGACGCGCCCAGGCCGAAGTGCACGCGCGGATCGCTGGAACAAGCGTATCCGGTGCTGGTGGTGGCGTGATTGTATTGCACTCCCGCATCGGTGGTAATGCGCACCTGCGCGCCTAATCCCATGCGATTGCTCTTCTCGCCCACCAATTTCAGCAGAATCCAGTGATTGCCGTTGGGCGAAATATTGTGGAAGTATTGCGCGTTGCTCTGCAGCACGCTGACCACGGCGTCCACGCGGCCATCGTTATCCAGATCGCCAAAGGCGACACCGCGGTGCGCCAACGCTGCCTGGAAACCTGCGCCGGCGCCGGCGCTCACGTCCTGAAACTTGCGGTTTCCGAGATTGCGCAACACCGTATTCGGTTCCTCGGGCTTGCGGCTCGTCATGAGCGCAATGTTATCCACGACGTGTCCGCGCGCCACCAGCAGATCTTTCCATCCATCGTTGTCGAGATCGAAAATGCCATTCGACCAACCCGACATGGTGCGCGTCACGCCAGCCAGCCCGGCGGCGCCGGTGATCTCCGTGAAGCCGCCCGCCGCGCCGCGATTGCGGAACAACGGGAACGTATCGCCCTCGAAACCGGTCACCCAGATATCGTCGTAGCCGTCGTTGTCGATGTCACGGAAATCGGCGCCCATGCCCGACATGTAGGAGCCGGAGTCGGGATACGCCACGCCTGTCTGCAGCGCCACCTCTTCGAATTTCTTGCCGGCCAGATTGTGGAAGAGCATGTTCGGGGCGTTGTCGTTGGCCACGAAGACGTCCGTGAAGCCGTCACGATCGTAGTCGGCAAAGGCGACGCCCATTCCCTTCCCGCGGATCTGGCCGATGCCCGCGGCCGCCGACACGTCCGTGAAGGTCCCGTTCCCGTTGTTGTGGTAAAGCGTGTTGGGAAGCGGGGCGTAATTCTTGGGATGACAGTAGGCGCGCACGTCCGGGTTGGGCCCGCAGAAGGGGTCTTTGTTGACCTCCCATTTGCAGTAGTTCGATACGAACAAGTCCAGGCGGCCGTCGTTATCGTAGTCGAACCATCCGGCGGATACCGCCCACATCTTCTTGCCGTCCAGCATCGCCCCGCCCACTCCGGCCTTGTCGGTGACGTCCGTAAAGGTGCCGTTGCGGTTGTTATGAAAGAGCTGGTTCTTGGTGACATTGGCGACGAAGATGTCCGGCCACCCATCGTTGTCGTAATCTCCCACCGCGACGCCGATGCCGTATCCCTCGCCCTTGACTCCGGCCTTCTCGGTAACATCCGTGAAGGTACCGTCGCGATTGTTGTGGAACAGCCGGTTCCAATACTTGGGCGACTCTTTCTTCAGCGACGGAATGGCCGCGCCGTTGACGAAGTAAATGTCCAGGTACCCGTCGTTGTCGTAATCGAGAAGCGCCACGCCGGCGAGCATGGTCTCGGGCAGATTCTTGTTGGGCGTGGGGCAGTTGTCCGCGATGAAGTGGATGCCGGCGCGGTCCGCGATTTCTTCGAATGCGATCGGTCCCAGCGCCGTCGCCGCCGCCAGAACCAGAAGCGCCCCGAAGAACGCGAGTGTGAGCCAGCGTATCAAAATTCAGAATACTACACGCCCGACGTGACGCAGCCTTCAGGCGCCATCAGGCCGCTGGGCCAGTTTCGCGTTCGGGACCACTCCCTAACGGTCGTGGCTCGGTATCGGCATACTGCGTGTTTCCGAGCCGCGCGCGTAAGCAAGCGGTTCACTGCGCCGGCACCGTGTACGTCACGCTCCGCGTGGTCGACTGGAACGCCTGCACGGCCGTGATCTTGATCTCGCAATTTCCCGGCTTGGTGGCCGCATTTACCAGCACCGGTATGGCGCCGGAGGAATCGGGCGCGGGCAGGTCGCTCTGCTTTTGCTCCAGCTCTTCTCCATTCACCAGGAATTGCACCCGCACGCGCGGCGCCTCCGGAATCGACTTATCCGGGTACACCACGAAGTACAACATGGGCTTCGCCGACGATTTCAGCGATCCGTCGAACATCGGCACCAGCTCACGATCTTTAAACACGAGCGGGTCATCCGCATCCGGTTCCGCCGTCAACCGGTCCGCCCGCGCCACCAGCATTAGGCTGCTCAATCCGACACCCTTCGCCTCCGGACTATCGAACTCCACCACGCTGGTGCTGGCACGGGTAGGCGCCTCGCGATCGAGCAGCACGCTCTCCACCTTGTAATGGCCGGCCGGGAGGTTGAACGCATGCCGGTAGTCGATGGGGCTGGACTGGACCCCGGGTAACTGATCGTCGGGCACTTCGTACAGAGAATCCTTCCCGAAAGTATCGACGATCTGCCCCTCGCTGTCCTTCACCACGGCGAACAGCGAAGCATGCAGTAAATGCTTCTTCTGCTCGGGCTGCGCCGTCGCGGTAAGAGCCGAGCCCGGCAACTGGAAGACCACCGCCGATTGCGAAGTGGCGCCAGGCCGGTACTGGAATGCCGCCGACTGGAATTCAAACGCATGCGGCCGCGTCTCCGCATTCAAGGTCATCAGACCCGCGATTTCGAACGGGCGCAAGTTCCCCGAAACCACCCCCTCGGGTATCGCGAAGTAGCCGTCGCGAGTCTCGGCCCGCAAATCGGCGCGCAGCAGCTTGACTGCGATCTTCCGAAAGCGTCCGTCATATTTATCGGAGGCCGGGTTGTAATCCACTTCGTAGTGCGTCTGCACGTCCCCGCCGATCTGCTGGAAAGGCTTCCGCAAATCGTTGCTGTTGGCCACGAGAAATCCGCCCGTGTCCTCCGCCAGCGAGCGCAGGCCTGCCTGCGTGTCGGAAGTGCGGACAGCATTATTTTGGTAGTCGCCCTGCCTGGCGAGCCCCATCTCGTAACCGGCGCTGCCCGTCGCCTGTCCGACGTTGGGAGCGACCGCGTTGATCCCCGGCACCGCTTGTCCCTGCTGCTGGCTCAGGCTGGCGACATTTTGCATGGCCATCGAGGACGCCTGCGCCGTCGACGTCTCGTTCAGACCATTCGAATCGAAAGCGTAAATGCTGACGTTGGCCGCCACTGCCTTATTCACCATGGCCTGGAACTGCTCCGGGTCGCCGCCAGTCGTCAATCCCGAACTGAACAACAAAACCGTCTTGTGGCCCGGAAAGATACCGAGTTGGCGGACCATAGCCTTAATCTGATCCATTTGCTTGGCTGACTCGACACCGATGAACTGCTGGCGCTCGATCACCAGGTCACCACGCTGCGCATTCGAGGCTGGACTGTTGTCCACGTCCGCTCCCGTGATGGCCGTCAAACTCATCGATCCGGTTGTTGACTTGTCGATCGCACCGCCGCTCCCTCCGCCCGCCGCGGCAAATCCGACAATGAGTTGCAGATTCGGGGTGGAGTTCAAAACGGCATCCGCTGCTCTTGTAATGTCTACGCCCGATCCGAAGAAAGCTTTTTCCGCGGCGCGCAGCAACTCGGCGCGGTTGGTGGAGAACGGGTAGAGCGGCGTGAGCTTGGAATCGAGGTTGAACACCCCCACCCAGGCGCCCGGCCGCAATTGGGTCTTAATGTACTCCTGGGCGGCGTCCACGGCCCATTTCTTGGTGTGGGCATCCAGCCCATGGAAGACGATGCAGACCAGGTTCAAATCCCGCAGCGGCATGGGCATGGGGCGGCCCGGAGTATCGGGCGCCGCCGCGTCTCCGCCCGGGGATGGCGGTTGCGCGGGCGTCTCATCGCCGCTCACCAGCTTGAGAGACTTGATGTGCTGGCGAACGCCGTCTTCGTAGATCTCCACGTCGTTGGGCGCGAGAGTTTTCACCAGGCGGCCCTTCTTATCGCGGACCACCAAATCGAGGACCACCTCATTGACGGTGGTATGGATCGCGGGCGCGGACTGTGGGCTGGCGGGCACTGGCGGCGCATTCTGCGCACCGGCCGGCAGAATCAGTGCGGCTAGCATCGCCGCGGCATTGAGTTTGGACATGGAGGCCCTTCCTTATTTAATGTACTCCGGCCGTGGGTGGTGCGAATAGGTCTTTAGAGCCCCTGGAAACGCCTGAGTCGCGGCAGGCAGACAAAACGATTCGGCCACCGATAAACACAGTGCAGCATAGCCGCAACCGAAAGATATTCACCACAGAGCCACAGAGACACTGAGAAAAACAAAGTCAAAGGCAAGACCCGAGAGCACGGAGGCGGCGGAGGCCACGGAGGCGCGGGGTCTCGGAGTCTCGGCATGCTCGTAGCTTCGATTTGGGAAAATCGCCGTGGCGCGAATGCCGCAACCAAAATGAAAAAACCGGAGTTGATTGAAACCTTTGCGGCGCGCGGAGATTTCGAACATTGGTAATAAAGATTGAGATACGATTACTGCGGCGGCCGACGGTGTTGACCAGCAGCCAGTGTTCCCGTATCGGGCGAGTTCATCGGACGCGCAGCGTCTCGCCGGTATTAAGGCACGATCTCGAAATCGATCCACTGCGACGCCGCCACGCTCTTGCCCTGGTCTTCGCTGGCGACGACTTGAAGTACATAGTAGCCCGGCGTCAGCGCGGACAGAGGTATGACGCCTCTCGCAGTAGCCGTGCCGCCGTCGTTCGCCACCACTTCCGCCGGCGCCGCCGACACCTGCGCGCCATCGCGCACAATGCGGACTTCAGCCTGCGGCGATTTCGCATTGAAAATCTGGCACGCGTAGCTGAGGCTGTCCTCGCGCCGGAACCGGCGCAATTCCGCCAATCCGGGCGCGTCGGCGTCATGCCGCGGGCTGGCGTTAAACACCAGCACCCCGGAAGCCGCGAGACGCCCCTTCTTCAAATCGGGAACCTCCACGAATTCCCGCGCGCTTCCCAGTTTCCCGCTGGCCGTGTCCCGAATCGCCACTCGCACTTCGTACAGGCCTGCGCGTTGCGCCGGAACGGAGAGCCGGTAACTCACGCCCGTCCGCATCGCTTCCGCGAAGCTGCTTTCCGCCAGCCGCAGGACCGCCTCTTTGCTCACCACCTGGGCCGGCTCATCCCCCTCCCCTGCCGCGCGCGCTACTAGCTCGAACCCCGCATTGTGCCGCCCATCCGAACCCATCGCGAATTCGAGATCATGCGCGTCGATATGCAGAAGGAGACTCAGTTCCGGCGACTCCGGCCGTGGCATGGTGAAGATCGAGGTCAGGTTCACGCGAACGCCCCCGGCCGAGAAGGGCGAGAACAGGGCCTTGGAGATCGCACCGTGCACGGAAGCATCGGGCTCGGCGCGGTCGGGCGCGGCGATATAGCCAGCATAGGTACGCACGTGCATACCTGCCCGAGCGACGTGGATCTTGATGTTACGAAACGGCGGCCGATCTCCCTCACTCAAGGCAAAGTACCGCTCCGGCGACAGCGGTTTGTAAGTCAACAGGTAATAGCCCTGGAGATCGTCGGCAAAGCGGCCCAGGGCGGTTCCGGCATCGGTGTCGGCGGCCATTTGCCCTCCGGTCCCTTCGGCCAGTGAGCGCAAGCCGGAACGAAAATTCTCGAGCAGGCCCAGCGCGCGAAACGAGTACCTGGTCAGTTGTCCCACCGCTTGGCGGTTCGATAACCCGCCCGCGCCGCCGCCCTGAGCGCCCCAGCCCGCGGCGCCATTTGACGCGGTGTAATCCTTCGTAACATCGTAGCCCGCGTCAGGAGTCAGACTGGAGAGCGGAGTCGGGTCCACGGAGTAGACGACGACCCCGGCCCGAAGCGCCCCATCGACCAGCTTGCCCAGGCCCGTCGCGTCCAAGCTGGTCGAGTGTAACTTGAAGTAGTCCATCCCGATCGGGAGACTCTGCGAGATAAAGAAGATCGCCTTTCTACCGGGAAGGTCCCGGAGAGCCGAGATGACATAGGTCAGGGCAGCGAGCGTTCGTTGAATCGAGAGCTCAACAAGGTATCCGCTCGACCCCTCGCCCACAACGCTGCCGGATACCTGAGGGAGCATCCCCGGGTTTCCACGGCTCCCCGGCGTCCACCGGATCTTCCCTGCCGACTCCAGGAGAACGGCTTTGTCCGATGTAAACTGCTCTAGCGACCCATTGCCGGAACTGGTGCGGATCAACGCGGCGAGGTCTCCGGGCTGCAGGCTCCGCTCAACGATGCTCCTTACCGCTCCCCGGACTGCCGGAATCGTCTCTGTTCCGAAGGATTCATCGTCCAGCAGAAGGACAATCGTGCGTTGCACCTGGCCCTGGGTTAGCTCAAGGACGGCCGCAAGGGCGGGGCCAGACGGCCCCGCCCTTGCGGAACCGCCTGCGGAGCCGATCCCGGAGCGGCCAGCCGGACGTACTCACAGTTTGTAATCTCTTGCCGCTTATCGCCATCCAGCACCGTGAAATCGCGGATGCTCAGATCCGTTACGTGGCGTCCTTTGGAGTCGGTGACTACAGCGCCTATCTCGATGCGATCGACGGAAACACGAAATGTTGGCTGTTGAACAGCGAACACGAGAGCGGCGAGCGCGGCCATAATGGCCGACCTCAAGCCTATATTCACTGGAGCCTCTTTCGATCACGGGATCGCTAGCTCAACTCTACTCCTGAAGCAGGGGAAGTCAATAGGCATTTAGGGCGTTCACTTTGCCGCTTCAGTCACCGTCAAAATCTGGTCGGCCTTCACCCTCTTCAAAGTCTGCACCACCCCGCTGGGCCAGCGGATTTCCAACGACTCAATCGTCTTCTCCGCTCCCAGCCCGAAGTGCACCCTTTTATCGCTCGACGACATGAATCCGTCGGAGGTAGTCACGTGATTATAGAGCGTGCGGCCCGAACCGGTAGTCAGTTTCATTACCGCCCCGATGCCGTCGCGATTACTGCGGCGGCCGATGGTGTTGACCAGCAGCCAGTGATTCCCGTTATCGGCCGAGTTCATCAGGATTCGCGGCTTTTCGAAGAGCGATGTCACCACCAGGTCCTGGAAGCCGTCGTTATTCAGGTCCACGAACGCCGATCCGCGCTGGAAACCGGCATGGCTGAAGTCGGCGCCGACCTGGTTGGAGACATCGCGGAACTCCTTGCCGTCCACATTTTCGAACAGTGTGTCAGGCTGGCGCGAGACCTGGCCCATGTCATCGATATCTCCGTTGGATGAGTACAAATCCTTCCATCCGTCGTTGTTATAGTCGATGAAACCGTTGCTCCAGCCGGAGCTATGCTCACTTAGCCGCGATACGTGAGACATGCCCGAGACATAGCTCATATACTTGCCGCCCATGTTGCGGAACAGGCCCCATATCTGGCCCTTGAGGTTGTTATAGAAGAGGTCGGGGAAGCCGTCGTTATCGAAGTCCTTGGCGTCGGCGCCCATGGAGGAGTGCGCATTGCCATTCTCGTCGTAGGCCACGCCCCACTCGTAGCCGGACTCTTTGAACGTCCCGTTTTTCTGATTAATGAATAGAAAATTGCGCACGGTGTCGTTGGCCACGAACACGTCCATGTAGCCGTCGCGGTTGAAATCCGCGATGGCGATTCCCATCCCTTTGCCCAAGTCCTTGCCGAAGCCGGCCGAGTCCGTCACATCTTCGAAGCGGCCGTTGCCGAGATTATGATAGAGCCGGTCCGCCACGCTGGGATAGATCTTGGGATGGCAATAATACTCCTGGCCGTTAATCGCGCAGACCTTGTCAGTCTGCGGGGTCCACACCGTGTAATTGGAGACGATGAGATCGAGCTTGCCGTCGTTATCGTAGTCGAACCAGGCGGCGGCGACACTCAGCAGGTCCTTCGGCTTGGTGATCCCGGAACGCTCGGTGACGTCGGTGAAGGTGCCGTCGCCGTTGTTGTGGTAGAGCGTATTGCGCCCCGCGTTGCAGATGAAGAGATCTTCGTGGCCGTCGTTGTCGTAATCGCCGGCAGCCACGCCGAAGCTGAATCCCAGGTCCTTTCCGAGCAGGCCGGCGTGCGCGGTGACATCTTCGAACGTGCCGTCGCCGCGATTGTGCAGGAGGCAATTGTAGAAGCGCGGGTCGGTCTTTTCCATCTCGGGGAGTTTGGCCCCGTTGGTAAAGAAGAGATCCATGCGACCGTCGTTGTCGAAATCGAACGCGGCCACTCCGCCGCACATGGTCTGCGGGAAATACTTCCGGCCGGTGAAATTGTTCTCCGTCTTGTACGTGAAGGCGGACTTGGAAGCGATATCGGTGAAATGCGGACGCCGCGCCTCCGGTTGCGCGCGGCCCACGGAAGCCCACAATGCATAAACCGCCGCGCAGACCGCGGCGCCCGCGAACCATCGTTTCATCTTGGTTTGGTACCTGCCGGGAGTGCGTCCCGCTGGTCCATCAGCTTCTGCGAAATGGCGCGTTCGCGATCGCCATCGGCGCTGCGATTCATGCGGTAATACACGGTCGCGAGCGTGGCGTGCGCCTCCGCGAAATCGGGCGACTCCTTGGTCAGAGTTTCCAGCGACTGCCGCGCCGGTTCGAGGTTGCCGGTGGCCAGATCGACGTTGGCCATCTGGTACCGCACTCCCGGATCGTTCGGCCGCGTCCGCAGTGCGCGCTCCAGATAGCGGCGCGCCTCGACGTATGCCTGATCCTCTTTGGCCAGGACACCCATGTTCAGGTTGGAAGTAAACTCGTCGGGATCGAGAGCCAGTTCCTGGGTGAACGCTACGCGCGCCCGTTCCGACTCCCCCAGGACGAGCAGCAATTCGCCCAAGCGGGCATGAGCTCCCGGCAAACGGGCATTCAAGGCGACGGCCTTTTCCAGATCGGCGCGCGCCGCGTCACGGTCATGCGCCGTCAGTTCCAGGGTGCCGCGCAGCAGGTAGGCCTCGGCGGAATCGCCGTGGCTGAGAATGCGATTGATGACGGCGGCGCCGCCTTCCTGGCCATCGCCGATGAGCGCGGTGCCATACAGATAGTCGAATCCGGCATCGCCTGCCTTGTCTTTTTCGAGCGGCGCCAGCAGCGCCACCGCGTCCTTATATCTCCCCAGGTTGTTGTAACAGGCGGCGAGCAGAAGCGTGACCTGATCCTTGAACTGCGGCGAGAGTGTGACGGCCCGTTCGAAGCGGGCGGCAGCTTCCGCGTGCCGGCCAGTCTTGTAATAGGCGAGCCCCAGATTCATCAGAAGGGCGGGATTGTCCGGACTCTTCTGCAGACCGGCGTTGTATTCCGCGATCGCCTCATCGTAGCGGCCGGCGCGCGCCAGGGCCGCCCCCAGATTCGACCGTGCCTGCAGGGAATCGGGCTCGACGGCGAGATAGTCGCGATAGGCCTTGATGGCGGCATCGAGATCGCCCGCCTGATGCAGCGCGATGGCATGTTTCAGGATCGCGTCAGGCTGCTGCGCTAAGAGCGCGGACGCGAGAAGGGCGAAGATGCCAAAAAAAAGCGCTTGCTTCGCTCGCTTGGACGAGCTGAAGCATGTCCCACAATGCGCTGCGTTTCCAATCGTTGGGTATGCGCTAATCGGGCGAAAGGCACCGCTCCCTCGCGGTCGCGGCTCATTTGGGTGTCCTACCAACTGCGTGCTCATTGGCCCGTCTCGGAAGTCAATTTTCTCAGGCGCGCGAACTCGGCGCGTTCCCTGGCCGCTTCCTGCTTCTTCCCCGCCAGGGAGTAAGCCGTCGCCAGCGAGAAGTGCACTTGCGGACTGTCCGGCGCCTGCTGCCGGGCAATCTCCAGTTCCTTAATTCCCTGCTCCACCTGACCGTTGCCAGCCAGCAGCTTGCCCAGCACGGCGTGCGCGCCGAAGAACTGGCCGTCCGATTCTACCGACCGCTGGGCGTACGAAATCGCGGTGTCCATCTCGCCGCGCGCCTCATATTCGAGAGCGATCGTGGCCAATGCCTCGGGATGTTTCGGGTTCAGTTCCAGCTCTTTCTTATATTCCTGCAGGCCGGCATCGCGATCGCTGGCCGAGAGGTACGATCCGTAGAGATAGTGGACGTTGGGCGCCTTCGGATAGGCCGCCAACAGTTCGGCAAAAGCCGTCTGCACAGCGTTGGGGTCGCGCAACGCCATGGCACAGACGGCGCGCCCGGCCCGCTCGATCAAGTCCTTGTCACCCGGCGGCAGTTCTTCGGGAAAGATGGGCCGCCGCAGACCGGCGATCCCGGCGGCTTCAATTACCGACTCACCGGCGCCGCCGTCTTTCACCACGCCCATCAGCACCTGCAAGGCGGCCTCGTACTCTTTCAGCCGCGTGAGCAGCAGCACCTGGTGAAACAGCACCACTCGCCTCACCTGAGCGTCGTCACCCAAACCGATGCGACGCGCCTGATAAATATGGTTGAGCGACTTGTCGTACTCCTTGGTTTCGAACTCGCAGAGGCCTAGCAGCGCAAAACCCGGCCCCGAATTACGATCGAGCGCGATCAGACGGCGCAGCGAATCCCGCGCCTCCGGGTATTGGTTGTCGTCGTAAAGCAGTTCGCCCAGAAACCACCAGCCCTCGGTCCACGTTGCACGGAGAGCCAGAGCCTGGCGATACAGTCCGATCGCCTGTTCGCTGCGATTTTCGATGCGCGCGCCGGTGGCAGCCTTCGCCAAGCGGTCGAACTCCGGATTGGCAGGCTCCGGCGGCTTCTGACCGGCCGCGGGTATCGCCGTCAGAATCGCGGCCAAAGCGAGGACCGAAATCGTGCACCCGCGGAAATGCATCTACTGGCTCTCCTTCACATGCAGCACCCGATCGCCGCGCACAGCCTTCAATGTCTGCACAGTTCCCGAGGGCCAATGGATGACCACCGAGTCGGCCACTTCATTCGCGCCCAACCCGAAATGCACCGGGCCATAGCTGGACGAGGCGTAGCCAACGCTGGTGGTCATATGGTTGTACTGTGGGCCGCTCCTGGTCACCACCTGAATGCGTGCGCCGATGCCGTCGCGATTACTCTTCGTGCCTTCCAGCGCGATGTCCAGCCAGTGGCCGGCGCCGGCGCTGCGATTCATCCAGATTTCGGCCGGATGGGCCAGCGACGTGGTCACCACGTCGATTCTGCCATCGCCATCGAGGTCGCCGAACGCCAGGCCGCGATGGCGGGCCACCGGAGAGGCGTCCAATCCCGCTTCCGCCGTGAGCGCCTCCCAGCGTCCGTTCGATCCAAGATTCCGGAACACGGTATTATGCTGTTCCACCGTGGTGTTCGGCATGGCGCGCGACAACACGTCGCCGCGGCTGATGAAGAGATCCTTCCATCCATCGTTGTCGAGATCGTACAGTCCCGCGCCGAATCCGGCCATGTGCATACACAAGGTGCGCATGCCGCTCTGCGTGGTGACTTCCCGGAAATCTTTCCCGGCCAGGTTCTTCCAGAGAGGAAAGGTCTGGTTCTCCAGCGCCGGGGTCACCAGGTCCGGATATTCGTCGTTGTTGAAATCGCGAAAATCCAGCCCCATTCCGGAGATGAAGTTGCCGTCTTCGGGCAGCGCCACGTTTTTCTGAAACGCGACTTCCTCAAACTTGTTGCCGAGGTTGTGGAACAGGAAATTATACGATCCGTCATTGGTGACGAAAAGGTCGGGACGGCCATCCAGATCGTAGTCCGCCATTCCCCCGCCCATGCCCTTTCCGACCTTCTCGCGAATGCCCCATTGCTCCGATACGTCTTCGAACTTGCCGTTGCCCTTGTTGAGATACAGCTGATTGGGCAAGCCCTTGTAAGACCGCGGCGAGCAGTAGTCCGCTACTCCTTTGTACTCGCAGAGAGGTTCGGTGGCGAAGTCCCATTGCAGGTAATTGATGACGACAAGGTCGAGCAGACCGTCGTTATTCACGTCCATCCACACGCCGGTAATCCCCCACATCGGCCCGAATTTGGCATCGGGGGCGTTGGAGATGCCGGCCTTCTCGGTGACATCGGTAAACGTGCCGTTGCCATTATTGCGATACAGCGTGTTGCGGTGGACGCCCGCCACGAACAAGTCGGGATAGCCGTCGTTATCGTAATCGCCTACCGCGACGCCGCTATCGAAGCCTGTACCGGCCAGTCCCGCGGCGTCCGTGACATCGGTGAATTTACCGCCGCCATCGTTGCGGAACAGCCGATTGCGGTATTTCGGATCGTCCTTCTTCAGGGTGGCGAGGTTGGCGCCGTTGGTGAAGAAGATGTCGGGACGTCCGTCACGATTGTAATCGAACACCGCCACGCCCCCGGCCATGGTGGCCGGCACATGCCGCGCCGCCACTTCGCCATGCTCGAGTTGGAAACCGATGGATTTCAGTTCGAAACGGATGGCGGGCACCGATCCGCCGGTGGCGCGCAGCCACAAACCCGCGCCTGACGCCAGCAGAAGCAGCAAGCCCATCAGACCGCCCTTCCGACTGAGCCAGCGACGGGGATCCATATCCACCCAGAATATCGCAATCTCCCGGGTGCGAAACGCGAGCGCCGTTATGCACCGGGTTTCGGTGGAGGTTGCGGCGGCGCGAGGCCGGGAGAGTCGTTGCCGGGCGGTTCGACGGGGATTGGCGGAACGAAGCCATTTCGCGGTTTGGGCGTTTGGTTTTGCGGGGATACGAGGACGGGGGCGGGTTCGGGGGCGGGCTCGGCGGGGTGAGCGGCGGCTTCTTCGGCCTGGAGGCGGCGGAGTTGGTTGAGGGCGTTGTGGTAGTGGCGCTGGGTGGAGTCGATGCGGCGCTGGAGGCGGCTGAAGTCGTCGGTGTGCTCGGAGAAAACGCGGGCGAGGGTGGTGTCGTAGATGTCGAGGACGCGCTCGTAGATCTGGGTCTCGATGGCGCGGAAGCGGCGGAGGAGCCAGTCGCAATCGATGAGAGTATCGACGAGCAGGCGCTGGTCGGGGGCGGTGGGGTGAAAGCGGTGGTAGTATTCATCGATGAGTTCCTGGAGGGCGGTCCAGGTTTCGCCGCGAATGAGTTGAGTTTTAGCGTCGATGCCGGTTTTGAGGGCATTCATGGAGGAGCGGGCCTTGCCCTCGGCGGAGCTGGGTCCGGTGGATTTTTGTGCGTTGAGGCGATTGGCTGCGAGTTGTTTTTGGGATGCCATAAGACGGGAGGATAGCTTGGGGGGGAAGGAGTTGCGGGCGGTTCGCGGGCGTAAGTTAGTGAGGGCGGGGGAAATTCAGGTTTCAGATCGTGGTGACTGCTCAGGGTCAGCGCGAGCATTGGCGGGATGGCGATTTAGGCGACTGTCCACCAAAGGATACTTGTGTCGGGGCTGCGCTCCTTCCTAAGCTTAGGGATGTCTCATGCTGCGATCGCCGCTTTATTCCTAGTCGTGGCAGGTAGTATCGCGGTGTTGATCAAATGGGAGTACAAGCGCTTTCTGCGAAGGCAGCCCCGGGAATCGAAGGCTTTTAGAGACCACCTCGAAAAACTCCGCGATGCCGAACCGGGACGCGCGTACAACCCGCTGCCAGAGAGAACGAGGCGCTCATTCGATGACCGCGGACGGTCCTGACAGTTTGCCGGGCTCTCCAGGGCACGGGACGAACCTGATCGGACGGGTTGAGTAACTGAATCACGGCGACGCCGCAACCAACAGACTATTCACCGCGGAGACGCTGAGACGCTGAGAAAAACAAGTCAAAACCGGAGGGCGCTGAGGGGGCGGAGGGCGCTGAGGGGTCGGCTGACGCCCTGTGGGTGTCGGCAAGGAGCGGCCATTTATGCGGAAATCGCCGCGGCGTGCGAAGATTCTGACCGTTAGTAGTACAGGGCCCTCGGGGAGGCTGAGGTATGCCGAGCCGGAAGTTGTCTAGCCCTGCCGCACCCATGCTCTGACTGATGCGCTGTAGCACGATTCGCAAGCGACGGGCGGTTTCCTCCACGTGAGGCGTCCGCAGCATGGAGAGGTGCGAACCCGGCACCGGGAGGGTCGACAAGCGGTCCGCGGCCGTAGCAAGGTTCTTCAAATCGCGCTGACTTTGCCTCAGCAGTGGCCCCGGAGGGCATTGCGTACCGCATGCCGGGACTGTGGTAGAACGATAGGCACGGGATCGAGAGCCATTGACGGAGAACTCCTGCAGGATCTCGCGCGGCATCAGGCCTGGGCCGACGCCGCACATTGGAAGGCGCTTCACGAAAACGGTAGGCTGCTGGGAGATCCCGAGATCGGAAAGCGGCTGAACCATATGATCCAGGCCCTTCGAATGCTGACCGCCCTGGCCCGAGGCGAAACCCCGGACCCATCCGGTATGAAAGATATGTTGCTCACCGACCAACTCGAAGCAGCCCTGGAGAAGGCGAATGGGGAGCTCCTTGAAGCGCTCAATACCATCGATCTTCAAAAGACGATCGCGCTACCGCGCGGTCCGCAAGGCCCGTGGGAAGCGCCCGCCGGAGTCCTGCTGCTGCAGGCGATTACGCACAGTCAACATCACCGGGGCCAGAACGCATCGAGAATGCGGCAACTGGGCGCCTCTCCGCCGATGACGGATTTCGTGATTTGGTACGCGCTCGGGCGGCCGTAATCCGCGCGGCCCGGAATTTTCCACGGTTCCCCGTCCTTTCTATATAGTTGTTATTTTTTGGTTGGCCGTTTGCTGCGCGGCGACGAGTGTGATAATCTCACGAGAACTCGGGACCTTGCTTAGCGGCACCGCCGCCCCGGCATAGGCTAATTGGTTGACTCCGGCATCCCCGTCGCTCGCCGGAACGAGGATATCCAAGAGGGAGCTAGGGGGGAAATTAAATGCACAACTGCTCGCGTTCCGCCGCGGCTGCCGCGGCTTTGCTTTCGTCGTTAGTCATGATGCCCGCCGTTTGGGCCCAGGATGCCACCGGCAAAATTGCGGGAAACGTCAAAGATGCCACCGGTGGGGTCATCCCGGCGGCGGTCGTCATCGTAACGAACCTCGACACCAAGACCAGTAAACGAACGGTGACGGATAAGCAAGGTTCCTACCAAGTACTCCAATTGCCGATTGGAAACTACGAAGTGAGCGCCGAGGCTACCGGTTTCAGTAAATCCATAGCGAGGCCCGCGAGCGCTCTGGAAATCAACCAGACGCTACGCGTCGATCTGACTTTGGAGGTGGGCGCTACCAATACCCAGATCAACGTGGAGAGCCAGGGCAGCACCGTGGAGACGGAAAACGCAACAGTCGGCGGCACAGTTACCGGGCAAGCCATCTTCGAGCTTCCGCTCAACGGCCGCAACACGCTGGATCTGCTGGCCACGCAGCCCGGGGTGACGCCCAGCAATCCCGATTCGGGCGCCGCCGGCGGGTATAGCATCGGCGGTGGACGTTCCGATTCCGTAACCTATCTACTGGACGGCGGCCTGAATAACGACCTGCTCTCGAACGCCATCATCGTGAATCCCAATCCCGATGCCATCGCCGAGTTCCGGGTGCTGGAGAGCACCTATGGAGCGGAATACGGCCGCAATGCGGGCGGAATCGTGAGCATTGTGAGTAAGAGCGGGACCAATCGGGTGCACGGCACCGCGTACGATTACGTACGCAACACCGACTTCGACTCGAACGACTTCTTTAGCAACCAGCAGGGCCAGCCGAGGGCGATCCTCAAGCGCAACCAGTACGGCGGCACGTTCGGCGGTCCAGTTGTGATTCCCCATATCGTAAATGGACGGAACAAGCTTTTCTTTTTCTTTTCCTATCAGGGCCAGAAGCAAACACAGAACGTCCTGGAAGGAGAGGTGCAAACTTACACGCCAGCGGAGGCCACGGGCAATTTCTCGCAGGCGGTGAACGGCGGCCCCGATCCGAACGTGGTGAATTTCCTGTTGGCCAATCCGTACTTCCAGCCTGTTCCCGCGCTTGCCAACCAGGGCATAATCGATCCGACTAAAATAGATCCGGTCGCGCAGGCGTATTTTAAGAACGGTCTGATTCCCACTTCCGCCAGCGGCTTTCTCTTCCCGACGGCCAGCGCGCTGGCGAATAACAACGAGTACCTGGGTAAGCTCGATTATTCGATTTCCAGCAAGGACATCTTGTCGGCGACTTTCACCGCTCACGACAGCAAGACCACCAACCCGTTCGGCAACGCCGACGTAAATGGCTACACATCCGCCAACTTCACACAGACTTATTCGGGAAGCATCACTTATAGCCACGTCTTCACGCCCGCTATTGTGAATGAGGCTCGAATCACGGCGGTCCGGAGCACTCCGAGCCAGGACACTCCGGTTACGGCTTTGGACAAAGTGACCCCCGCCGATCTGGGAATCAATATCACGCCCGACATCGTTACCGGCCCGCCTATTCTGTATTTCTATGGCACCGGCCTCAACACCGGCTTCAGCGGAGGCGGCCCGACAACCTTCGCGAACACGGTGTACGCCTACTACGACAATCTCTCGTGGACCAAGGGCAGGCACACCATGAAATTCGGTTTCTTCTTTTCTCCGTACGAGAACAACACACAGTACGACTTTTACGGAAACGGGTCCTTCTCGTTTTTCGGGCCGTCCACCGGCGCGGGGTCGGGAACGGATCTGGCCGACTTTCTTTTCGGCTTGCCCGATAATTATTTTCAGGCCTCTAACGCCCTCAGTAACATCCGTTCGCACCAATATGCCGCGTACGCGCAGGACTCCTTTAAGGCAACGCGCCGGCTGACTCTCAATCTCGGGGTCCGCTACGAATATTCCGAGCCGAAATACGACACCCAGGGCAGATCGTTCAGCTTCATACCGGGCGAACAGAGCCAGCGCTTTGTCAATGCTCCCACCGGTTTGGTCTATCCCGGCGATCCCGGAGCCCCGAAGGGCGTAAACTTCCCGGATAAGAACGACTGGGCTCCGCGCTTCGGTTTTGCGTGGGACCTATTCGGCGACGGCAAGACCGCGATTCGGGGCGGCTTTGGCGTCTTCTACGACATTCTCAAGGGCGAGGACAATTTGCAGTTCAACGGATCGCCGCCCTTTTACGCGGAGCCCAGCATCTACTTCAACGCTCTGGACGGAACCGAAACGGGCTCCCCGGGATACCTTTCCAATCCATTCGGCACCAACAATACGAACACTCCGAATGGGTTCCCCTCGAAGCCCCCAAGCTCCACGGTGAGTTATGCGGCGTTCGAGCCGATCGGCAGCACAGGCGGCATCTTCCTGGTGGATCCGCACCTCCGTACACCGTATGTGTACCAATACAACCTCAATGTGCAACGCCAACTGCCGGGCAGCATGACGCTCGAGGTGGGTTACGTGGGCTACGATATGCATAAGTTGACCTCGCTGGTGGATATCAATCCATTCCCGCTTGGCTCTAACACGCGCATCTATAACACCGATCCTTCCAACTCGGTATTTTCGAATCTGACGGAATTCTCGAATGTCTCGACGGGGAGTTACAACTCGCTGCAGGTGAACCTCACGAAGCGTTACGCCGACACCAAGGCTGGGAATGTGTTTTACACGTTCGCTTATACCTTGTCGCATGAACTCGACAACGTCTCGGGCTTCCGCCAGCGCAACTCCCAAGTACCTTACTACGACGAGCAGTATTTCCATGCTTCCGGAGACACCGATGTGCGTCAGGTGATTGCCTTGTCGGGCGGATGGGATCTTCCCTTCGACCGTGCCTGGCAGGGCGGTCCGAAGACGCTGACGAGGGGATGGAGCCTATATCCGATTTTTAGTTGGCGAACCGGGTTCCCGCTGGATGTCGGCGCCGGGCTGAACACAACCAATACCGATCCCGGTCCGGCGGGTGACGGCGCCCCCGGTCTGGTGCGCGCCGATCTGGCACTACCCAATGTCGCTACTTACGACCCTCGGGGCCAGCAGACCATCAACGGCAACAGCGGGAACTTCTACTTCAATCCGTTGGCCTTCTCCAACAGCCGGCTACTGGCGCTGGATCAAATTGCCCAAACGGACGCGGCGGGGCTGAACGGCCAGTACACGGAAGGCACGCTGGGGCGCAACGCCATTCGCGGTCCCGGCTTCGTCAATATGGACCTGGCGCTCTCGAAACACTTCAAGTTCCACGAAAGGCTGGACGCGGAACTTCGTCTGGACGCTTTCAATGTGTTCAATCATGCCAATTTCGGCAATCCGAACACCAACATTTTCAGCGTCAACTTCGGGCAGGTATCAACGACGCAAGGTCCCAGGGTGCTCCAGCTCGCGTTGCATCTTCGGTTTTAGCTTTCGCGATACCGGAGACTTACCGGTGACATCACGGGGGCCGGAACGCATTGAGAATGCGGTCTGACCTCCGTACAGTTCCTCCACATCCTCCAGTGGCCTATGATTTTGCTGGCCGTCCGGGCTTGCAGCGCCTATCGTCGGACTGTACAATGCAGGCTCTATGAGACCGTCTTGCTTGCTCCTCCTGCTCACCGCCTGCGCGGCCGCCCAGGTCCCCGATCGAGGCTCCTTCGATCTGCTCGATCTCCCCCGCATGAAAAACTTCTCCGCCGAGCGCGTCTCCAGCGGCAACCGCTACGTGGGCAGCAATGACGACAGCAAGCGCATCTTTCCCGGCGAAACTTACGTGATGGCCGACCTCCGCGGACCCGGCGTAGTCAGCCACATCTGGCTTACCGTGGCTGACAACGAGTTCGCCTGGCCCCGACTGGTCCGCGTGCGCGTCTATTACGACGGCAAGAAGACGCCCAGCGTCGACGTCCCCCTGGGCGATTTCTTCGGCGTGGGACACGGTTACGAGCGCAACCTCGATTCCATGGTCATCCGCAACAGCTCCTTCGGAAGGGCCCGCAATAGTTACTGGCCTATGCCCTTCCGGGTATCGTGCAAGATCACGGTCACCGACGAAGGCAGCCGCCCCATCACCATGTTCTACTATCACGTCGACTGGCAGCGCCATCAGTCTCTGCCCGACGACGTCGCCTACTTACATGCCTACTACCGGCAGGAGCGGCCCGCCGTCAAGGGCAAGAACTACGCGTTCCTCGACATCAACGGCGCCGGCCACTACGTGGGCACGGTCCTCAACGTGATTCAGGCCGGGGTCGGCTGGTTCGGCGAGGGCGACGACCTCTTTTATGTGGACGGCGCCAAGCACCCGCAGATTCTCGGCACGGGCACCGAAGACTACATTAATGAAGCTTGGGGACTGCGCGTCGGAGGCGGGCTTTGGAGCGGCACCCCGGTGGCGGAAGGCGAACTCGTGGGCGCCCGTCTCACCGGTTACCGCTGGCACATTCCCGACCCGATTCCGTTTACCAAGTCCCTGTGGGCCGGCATCGAGCACGCCGGCTGGACTTATAACGCCGATGGCTCGCTACGCTCCGGCTTCGAAGAGCGCCCCGATTATTTTTCCAGCGCCGCCTTCTGGTACCAGAAGGACGTGAACGAAGGCCTGCCCGAACCGCCTTACGGCGAAGCGCGACTGCCGTTGGGCAACGCCGAGCAGATCGCCGTGGAAGACTCGCTCGCTGAGGTCACCACCCTGAAGGGCAAAGCTTCCGTACAGCGCGAAGTCGACTGGGGCCGGGATCTCCTCTTCTTCGAAACGAAGGAAACCGGCGCCCGCATCAATATCCCCATCGATGTTCGCCAGACCGGCCGTTACGAGGTGCTGAGCCGCATCGCCCAGGCGCCCGACTACGGAAACTACATCGCGCTCGTCGATGACAAGCCCGCCAACTTGGATAACCGCGAGGCGCTCACTTCGGAGATCCCGCTGTCCGGCGCGCCGGTGTTCAACGGGTATCAGAGCGAAATCTATGTCGCCGTCGATCAGCCGCTCGGATGGCTGACCCTCACCAAGGGCCGCCACACGCTCAGCTTCCTCTGCGTTGGCAAGGATGGCCGCTCATCGGGCTATAACTTCGGGATTAACGACGTCGTGCTGGAACGCGTGCCGGAGGGCCCGGACCCACAGGCGGAGACCAAGCCCATCCGGTGGGAAGGTTCCCGTGCGAGCGAATGGGCGTATTATCGCGGCGTACCGTTGGCGGGCTATCTCGGCGAGTTGGCGCGCGCTTCGGAAACCGGCCGGCCGGCGATTCTGCGAGCCATCGGCGCCTTCGGTGCGGACGCCGCCCCGGCAGTCAACGACGTTGCCAAAGCGCTCGCCGATCCTTCGGCCGAAGTGCGCATCGCCGCGGCATGGGCGCTTTCGCAGATGGGGACTGTCGGGGCGCCAGCCATTCCCGCCCTGGAACGCTCCTTGTCCGACTCCGATGCGCGCGTGCGCAGCATCTCCGCAATCGCTTTACGGGCCATGGGACCGGCCGCGGTGAAAGCGATTGCGGGGCTGGTAAAGGCGCTCGACGATTCCTCGCTCTCGGTGCGCGCCGTCGCGGCTGACGCGCTGGGCAACCTCGGACCGGCCGGCAAACCCGTGGTGGAGACTCTCAGCCGGCACCTGATCGGCGTCAACGAACCGAGCGTTTTCGTGCTGCGCAGCCTGGCCTCGGCGCTCGGCAATATCGGTCCCGCGGCCGCCAGCGCCTTGCCCGCGCTGGAGCAGGCAACGAAGATCCACCGCGTGAGTTGGGCAGCCGAAGAAGCCATCCTCAAGATCAAGGGCGAGCCCGTGCCCGTCTGGTATTAAGTCGCGCGGCGGCCAGACGGCCGCACCCTTCGAGTATATCCAATTGGATATACTCGAAGGGTGCGGCCCGTGCGCTTCCTCGGCGACTCGCTCAAGTGCTTACGAGACTTCCCCAGAGGCGTCCGGCAGGATGCAGGCTATCAACTCGATAAGGTGCAGCGAGGCGACCAGCCAGACGATTTCAAACCGATGCCCGCCATCGGCAAAGGTGTGGAGGAGATTCGAGTTTCGGACTCGATCGGCTCCTACCGCGTGATATACATGGCTAGACGTGCGGAGGCCGTTTACGTTCTCCACGCATTCCAGAAGAAAACGCATGCGACGCTCAAGAGCGATATTCAAATCGCGAGGAAGAGATTTAGGCAACTATTGGGAGGCAGGACATGAGCAAACCAGAAAGCTACGCGAGCGTTTGGGACGCCATCGCGGACACGCCCGAACAAGCCGCGAACCTGCGAGCACGGGCCGAACTGATGCAGAAAATCGCAGCTCGTCTGAAACAAAACGCGTGGACACAGTCGGAAGCGGCAAGCCGCTGCGGTGTGACCCAGCCACGCATCAACGATCTGCTCCGCGGCCGGGTCTCGCGTTTTTCACTCGACGCGCTTGTCAATATTGCGACGGCGCTTGGTTGCCGGGTACGCGTCGATCTTGAAGCGGCCTGAGCTTGCGACTTCTCACAGACCGGCCTCGTCTATATTCCAACCACATACGGAAGCTGGACTATGCCGCCGGCGACGAGGTGATCCCCGCGCCAACCGGACATGCCGGTCTGGCCCGCGGCTTCACGGCGGCGACCCCGAATTCCATGCCGGTGATCGGGCCCGAGCCGCTGGGGGGCAATCGCGGCGTGCTTGAGGCTTGGGATCCAGTGCACCAGAAACTCGGCTGGCGCACTCGCGGAGGCGGAACGCTAACCACCGCCGGCAACCTGGTGTTCCAGGCGACTAACGACGGCCACCTGTTTGCTTATACTCCGGACAAGGGGGAGAAACTGCTCGATCTGGCGATTGGCCGCTTCGGAGCGGGCCTGCCGATCACTTATCTGCTGGATGGTAAGCAATACCTCGCGATGTTGGCCGGCATCGGCCGCGCCCGCGAGCGAGCCTTGCCTGGAGTCCGCTCAGTTCTCCGGTCCAAGCAGCGCACAACCGCAGTCGCTCACGTAGATCCTGAGATCCGGGAACCCCATCAGCTTGAAGATGAAGTAATTCACGGCAGCTTCGCCGGGGTCGTCGGAGACGAAAACCAGTTGTGCGTATCGCGGCACTCCGGCTTTGGTCAGGATCCTCCAGATGTCTTTGGCGGCTTTGGGAGTGCCGTCAGGTTTCAGCAGGTCCGTATACGGGACCTGGACCATTTTGCCGTCCTGAGCCTGGGTGGGCAGATTCTTGCCCGAAGCAACAAATACTCGGGGATATACACCGGGGGTCAGGTTCGAAGTGATTACGGTGCGGCGGACATTAAATGGATAGGTGACGGCAGGAACAGCTAAGTCACCGGGGCTTTTCTTCGGGCCAACGATGGTCGGGTCCTTAGTGGGCGCGAAGCCGAGTTTTGCCGACGCCTCCATGGAGTCCGTAAAGACCGATACTTTCTTCTGATTCAGTCTTTCGAGTATCGCGAAAGCCAGGGCTGACTCCTTGGTCAGTCCCGCGCCGGAGACGACAACCTCTTCTTGAGACGGATCGACGCCCGCCTGACCCAGTATCTCGATCATCTTGCGAGGATCGGCGAGATTACTTTCGAAGACCTCGCTCGGGATGTTCACCGCAAACGGCATGTGCCCCCGATCGTAGGCGGCCCGCGGACGGACATCGACGATGCCGACGCGCGAAGATACAAAATTCCGGATCATTCCTCCGCCCCAGAACTGTAACCACGCAGTGTCCCGCATCAGGTAGGGAGCATCGTACGTCCAGTAAGGGAGTTCCCGTTCGTCGGCCAGCCATCCGAGTTCGGAGTCTACATAGAGTTTGACTGAGGGGTAATTCAGAATGAACTTGAGGGCGAAATACGGCACGCTGGCGGCGACGCCTCCTCCACAATACGTGTAGATCCGCTGTTCGGGCTTGATATTGTAGTAAGCCGCCATCTTGCGGATTTCTTCGGGCGACTTGAACGTCTTGTCCGGGTTGTAGAAGTCGGAACTGGGCAGGACGATGCCGGTGGGAATATGTCCGACGCGGTAAAACGCAGCGGTTCCCCCGAAATGCCAGTTGGCGTCGAGCGCGTCCACCAAGGCGTTGTTTGCCGGATCGCCGGTGGCAGAGAGGACTTCGGGCAACTCCGCTTTGGCATCCCGGTTAAGGGCGGCGATAGTGAAAGAGCCCGGCTTGGCGGCGGGCGTGCTCTCTTTAGTCACAGCCAATCCGGCCGATTGCCATTTGTAAAAGCCGCCGTCGAGAATGAACAGATCTTTGGCCGGGTACCCGTAGTAATAGAGTGAGAAAAAGATCCGAGTGGCCATCATGTTCCCGCCCTGATCGTACATGACGATGGACTTGCCGGGACTGACGCCCCAGGAGCGAAAAGTCTTTTCCATTTCCGCAACCGGAATTTCGGGCCGGCCGGATGCCAGCATATCCACATTGACCGCGCCGGGAATGTGGTTTTCGCTATAGGCCTGGGCGGGTGAGGCGTCGAGAATCACAACATCGGCATTCTGAAGATGTTTCGCGAGCCAGTTGACGGTGACGATATTGCCGCTCACCCCGTCGGCCGCTACCGAGGACTGCGTCAAGAAGGCACAGGCGGCAATTGCAAGTAAGGCGTTTCTGATGGTCCTGAACATCCGGTCTCCTTCCACTACAGCGGGATTACGAGAAGATTTCTCCTGCGGTTCCCATTATTCGCCGCTCAGTGATTTGGAGCCACCAGGCCGTGATGGCGTCGGGAGCCGGTGGGAGCGGCCGGCTTCTTAGGTATGACAATAAAGAGATCCGAAATTTAGCAATTTGCTCTCCCCGTAGGCCCCCACCCCAGTGCCCGGCATTCAGACTTCGCTCTTCCAAATGCGGTTGCTTGCTGATAATCTTGAGGGCAACTAGGTGAAACCGACGCGTTTTCAGAAGGCCGTCTATGGTGTCGCCCTTGCCGTGATTGTCTGCGCCGCCACGCTCGGATGGCTCAGATTGCGACAACCTTCCTGGGGCAACCGGGTCTACAGAATCGGCTGGATGCTATCTCCGCCATTTCAGCTAACCGGTGACGATGGCAAGCCGGGCGGTCTTTCCGTCGACTTGGTACGCGAAGCTGCGCGGCGCCGGGGAATCAATCTGCAGTGGGTCTTCTGGCAGGATAGCTCAGAGTCTGCGCTGCGGAAAAAGGCCGTGGATTTATGGCCGCTTATCACCATCACCCCCGAACGCCTGAAGGCCTTTCACATATCCGAGCCCTACATCGAGTCAGAGTATACCCTGCTGGTCCGCGCCGACAGCACGTACCGGACAGTTCAGGATTTCTCAACCGCTACGATCGGGCTCGCCAACCCCTCCATCGACGTTTGGCAACTGCAGCGCCATTTGCCTGGCGCGCGGCCACTGGCGCGGCCCTTTCTGCAAGGTGTCATGGAAGACGTCTGCCAGAAGCGCTCCGATGCCGCCTTCATGGACTCTTATACGGCGATTTCAGCCCTGTTGGACGAGCGCGCTTGCGCCGGTCTTTCGCTTCGCTGGATTGCAGTTCCGGAGGTGCGGTCACGGCTGGGAGTGGGTGCGACGTTCGAAAATCGCGCCGTTGCGGACGC
>Ga0182016_10001248_pt1 | contig 31057 bp, 26 predicted proteins | sample 712S2MmetaG_FD_120491 | JGI IMG/M metagenome (GOLD analysis project Ga0182016, IMG submission 120491) | Permafrost microbial communities from Stordalen Mire, Sweden - 712S2M metaG | ecosystem: Environmental > Terrestrial > Soil > Wetlands > Permafrost | place: Sweden: Stordalen | collected...
AATGCGTCGACTTGAATTGCGCTTTAGCCATTCGGCAAGGCGGTCTGCGTCCAGCGAGCCATCGGCCACTGCAACGAGTGTTGTGACCTCGTCGGTTTGGATAGGCTCCAACTCATGTCCGTTTAGGTACAGAAACGCTCGCGTCACAAGGAGTGCCGTGCGCTTGTTGCCATCGTGGAAGGGATGATTCTTGGCGACCCCAACGCACAGGGCGGCGGCCAGCTCGAAAATCGACCTTCCAGGTTCGTATGCGAACAGGTTGCGGGGGCGATCCAGCGCACTCTGAAGCAAGCCAGAGTCCCGTACTCCGGCCAATCCACCGAACTCGTAGATGGCCTCGTCGTGGATGGCAGTCGCGATGGATGCGGTGATCCACTTCGGAGCCGTCACCTCTTCGCCAGCTCGTGCAGGGCGTCACGGTGACGCCGCATGTAGTCGCGCGTGGATTCAATCGCTGCGGCGAAATCTGGATCGTAGGGGGTGAGTCGAATACCGTCCGGTGTCCGGATAGCGAACAGATCGTCGCCTTCTGCCACTCCAAGCGCCTCGACCACATCCTTCGTTAGGATGACGCCCAGTGAATTGCCGACTTTGCGTACTTTGACTACTGCTGCCATACGCCATTCTCCACTGTAAGGAGATAGTTATAACATACGTAATACAAATCACCAAATGCCCGATAATTCCCAGCATCTGAGTGCCTGCTTGGCCAGAAGGGGAAGTCTGTTACCGGAAGCGCGATCACACTACATAAAACAACCGCTTGGATCGGCCAAGAGAGGCAGTCGAATATTCAGGAAGCGTTCCCCCGCTGCCAATCTAAGAAAATTAAAAGCCCGCGTCAGCGGGCGTTTTGCTTTCTGGCGCCTGCAGGAACTTTCGCGTCCGATGCCAAGGCTGCACCCGTCGATCTATTGTCGCGGTAGCCGCAATTCGCGGCCGATGGTGTCCATGACCTTTCGCAGTTGGGTCTCGCTGATGCTTCCGAGCTTGGTCGTATCCGCGGCATCGATCGTGGCAATCTTCGCCGGACGGATGACCGAGGCCACCGGCAGGCCGGCGCGAGTTAGAGCACTGATCGGCACGTCGCTAGGCCACCCTCGGTTTTCGGCGCTGGTGATCATCACGACCCACAGCAGATTGTGGGCGTCCTGAAAGTCGACGGAGGACACCACGAGGGCTGGCCGCGACTGTCGCGTTGAACGGTCAGAATAGGGAAACGGCACCTTGACGACGTCGCCCTGCCTAAAGGTCGCCATAGGCCTTTCGGTCGGCTGCGGAATTCCATTCGCTAAACGTGTGGAACGGGTCATCGGCGGGGGAATCCTGCGTGGCCTTTGTAAGTACGACCTGCTGGCCGCGGATCTCGTAGACCAGCTCGTCGCCTTCCCGCAGCTTTAGTGCCGCTCGGATGGGCTGCGGAATCGTCGTCTGTGCCTTACTGGTTAGCTTGCTGGTGATCATAAAAGATCCACTGGTAAGGATGTTCCTTACGGTAAGGAAAGTGCTTACCTATGTCAAGCGACTCGATGCTGAGTTCCCGAAGCCAATGTCGATCGCCCCGTAGTTTTGGCGAGATCCGGGCACGTGGGCTGCCGTACGGGCGCTGCCACCCGGCCAGCTGCAACACCTGGTCTCCCAGGTTAACCAGCCGTACTGGCCCGATAATGCCCTTATGGTCTTTGGTGGGGCTTCTGCTGGGGTTCGTGGTGCTTGGTATCGGAGTGAACGGTCTGCGTATCGGCAAGGTGCTGACGAAGTTGATACGAGGCCCTGCGTATCTGATGCGTCGAACGACTTTCGCTCGGCGAAAATCCCACGCCAACGATCGTGCTGCATGGCATGCCGTGCCACAAAATGGTCGCTGCGAGCTCTGAGCCGACGGCTGACTCATTTAACAATAAACTTCCGATTGACGCGACCAAGCGGTGAGCTTCCAGCCGCGCAAAGGGACGTCGGTCACTCGCTCCTATTCGTAAAGCTAGGAATGCGACCTGCGTTCGCGTTATGTTGCCGAATTTTGAATGTAATCAGGTGCATATATATCTGGAAGCACCCTCTCTATGGTTCGGAAAAGCCGATCATCCAGCCGTAGCGCCCCACCCAAGCGCAAATTACACGTCGACGCCTCGGCACTCGAAGGCCTTCGGGATCATCTGAGGGCGCTATCCAAATCGCAGGCGATGATCGAGTTCGATCCAGATGGCACCATTCGCACCGCCAACGAGAACTTCCAGCGCCTGTTCGGATACACGATCGAAGAATTGCGTGGCCAGAACCACTCGATGCTGCTCGAGCCCGGCTACCGCGAGAACACGGCGTACCATGCCTTCTGGGACAAGCTCTGCAACGGAACGTTTGAAACCGGCCGTTTTAAGCGGATCGGCAAGGGCGGGCAGGAAATCTGGGTGCGCGCCAACTACAACCCGATCCTCAACGCCAAGGGACGGCTCATCAAGATCGTCGTCTATGCCGCGGACATTCGGCCGCAGATTCTGCGCGAGGCCGATCTCGACGGTCAAATCAATGCGATCAGCAAGGCACAGGCCGTCATGGAGTTCGAGCTCGACGGCACCGTACGCAGCGCCAATGAGAATGCGTTGCGCATGCTTGGCTACTCGCTGACCGAAATCAAAGGCCAGAATCATAGTGTGCTCGTGGCACCGGAGATGCGCGACAGCCCCGAGTATCGGGGGCTATGGGACAAGCTTCGGCGCGGCGAGTACGACTCCGGCCAATATCAGCGTGTCAATAAGGATGGTCGACAGCTATGGCTCCAGGCCACCTACAACCCCATCGCAGACGGCAACGGCAAGCCATTTAAGGTCATTGAATACGCTACTGACATCACAGCCCAGGTAAAACTCTCGCTGCAGTTACGCAACACGGTCGAGCAAACCCAGGCTGCCGTGAAAGCCGCCGTCGGAGGCGATCTGTCCGTGCGACTGCCACTCGAGGGCAAGAGCGGATTGCTCGAGGCCCTGTGTCGCGGCACCAACGATCTGCTGAGCACCATCAGTGGCCTGGTTGCCGATATCCACACAGTCGTTGAGCGCGCCAAGCAGCGCGACCTGACCGCCCGCGTGGACGTCTCCGGCAAATCCGGCGCCTTCGAGGGGCTCTCGACCGGCGTCAACGCCCTGATCGAGCAAATGATGGGCGTGGTGCATCAGATTCAGTCGGCAGCGCACAAGGTGCGCCTGGGCACGCAGGAAATTGCCGACGGCAATTCGAATCTGTCGAGGCGAATCGAGGACCAGGCGGCGAGTCTCGAAATGACCGCATCCTCAATGGAGCAGATGACCGCGACCGTTCGCCAGACCGCTGACAACGCGGGCCAGGCGAATCAGCTGGCCCTGGCCGCGCGACAGCAGGCGGAGACCGGCGGCGATGTCGTCAAGTCGGCGATTGCGTCGATGAGCGCGATCGACGCCGCGTCGAAAAAGATCGCCGATATCATCGGCGTCATCGACGAGATTGCCTTTCAGACAAATTTGCTGGCACTCAACGCCGCCGTCGAGGCCGCGAGGGCCGGCGAGCAGGGACGCGGGTTTGCAGTCGTCGCAACCGAGGTGCGCAACCTGGCGGGGCGCAGCGCCACGGCCGCCAAGGAGATCAAGGCGCTGATCCGCGACAGCGTCACCAAGGTCGATGAGGGCAGCAAGCTGGTCAATCAGTCCGGCACAGTACTTGAGGAAATCGTCGCAGCGGCCAAGAAGGTCACTGACATCGTCGCCGAGATCGCCTCGGCCTGTCGCGAGCAATCCTCAGGCATCGAGCAGGTTAATGGCGCCGTCATGCGCATGGACTCCAACACGCAGCAGAACGCAGCGCTGGTCGAGGAGGCTGCGACGGCCAGCCGCGCCATCGTCGACCACACCGAGGCACTCAGCGTCATGATCGCGCGCTACACGGTATCTGCAGACGCAGTGCTGTCTTCTCCTGAGACCTTCGATGCCGCCGAGAGTCGCGGCTCATCCTCGGAGCAATCCCCAGCCGGTCGGAAACGCGCCGCTGCGGGGGGTTAAAATCCCGCCCAAGGCCCGGCGCTTCAGTACATCGGGCGATGGGGTGGACCGTGGAATCCGCGCAGTGCACGGCGGCGGGCGCGGATATCACGGGTGTCACGCCAGCGTTTGTCAGGTCTGACTCGCGGTTTGCGCCCGATTGAGCGGCGCACACCGGTGCCGAACCAGGGTAAGTCAAAACGACGGAGATCAATATGGCCACTCCACGCATATTGCGAACATTACCTTCCATCTTCGCTTTTTGGACGCTTCGGCGATGAACGGATCACGCAGGTTTGGGGAGAGCGCTGGCAAGCACTGCAAGTGGTTGATTATTACGCTCACCGGTCGCGCGGCGAGGGCGGTCAGATAGAAGCTAATCGGGCCAAACTCGCTGGCACGATGAAGAGGGTAAGAGTGTGGGTGATATAAAGATCAAATCCTCCCCCTGCGGATTCCTGACCAGGTTCGACACGATGTTGGTGTCGAGCAGATAGCGCATCAGATTTCGACTTCGTCAGGAGTGTCGTCAGGGATCGGCGGAAACGCTTCGTCGAGCGGCTCCAGGGTGGCTAGTAGCGCGATCAACGAGCGCGGCGGAACCGATTCAATGATCAGCTTGTTGCCGTCTTTGCGCATGATGGCGTCATCGCCGGGGAGTTCGAACTCTCTCGGAATCCGGACGGCCTGGTTCCGGCCATTCCTGAATAGCTTGACGTGTCGATCTGGCATATGTCTTGGCATCTGCCTCACCTTTTCGGCTGACAAGTGGGCTGGGCCTATTGGCTATGAGCGGGTGTATGTCATCACGGGCGCAGGCCACGGCATGGGACTCGACATTGCCAAGGCAGCTCTGGCCGCTGGTCACACGGTGATCGCCACCGGTCGCAACCCCAAAAAGGTCACTGGGGCGATCGGCCACCACGCGGATCTGTTGACGATCAAGCTTGACGTCACCCGCCTCGAGGAGGCTCAGGCTGCCGTCGCAGCTGCCGTCGCCAAGTTTGGCCGGATTGACGTACTGGTGAATAATGCCGGCAACTTCTATGCGGGCTTCTTCGAGGAGCTTAGTCCCGAACAGGTCCGAAACCAGATCGAGACGCTGCTCTTCGGCCCGATGAACGTCACCCGCGCAGTGCTACCGGTGATGCACGGAACTGCTCAGTAACGACTCCACGACTTACGCCAAGCCGGCCATAGACAATTACTCCAAGCAAACCCGGGAGATCGTCGTCGCGTGGAGCAGTATGGACGGCAAGCAAGGCGGTGACCCCGCAAAGCTCGCCGATGCGCTCGTGCATCTCGCCGGCCTCGGCCTGCTTGAGTACCGCAATGATCTTCTCTTCGCTGAATCGGGACTTCTTCACCGGAGCTCTCCTGTCGGAAAACTCTACTACCCGGCGGTCCTGAATGTCGGGGGGTTACAATATGATCCCGTCCGGCAGATAGTCGATGTCCAGTCCGAATCTAGTCCTCTAGCAGACGGCCTGGGTCGGCCGTTGGTCATTGGCATGATCCAATTCTTCTCTATGCTTGTGCGAAGCCGTATAGTTGTCGCTATCAGAATCAAGCTAGGAACTGGATGGTCTTGATGTTTAATGCCAAGTTATACTAGCTCGTCACATTGAGCATTGTCGCGGGCTGCACAACCCAACCTGTCAACGATCATGGCACTAATAATGTGAGTGCCGCCGGAACAGGCGTGCAATGTCACGTAGTGGAAGTTGCAGGATCGATGATCGCCAAAACCGTGTGCACCACTAAGGCTCAGAGAGATGCCCAGCAAGCCGACGTCAACGAGTTCAAGAACGCCGTCAACACGCAACCCGCCGCTTGCACGCAGACGTGTGGTGCGAAATAGAACCGAAATCTTCGCGCGCTGCTCAATTGCAGCTCGAGTCGCAAAAGGTAGCGCGGATTCCCAAATGACTTGACCTCTTTTTCCGGGACCGCTGCGCGATACCTGGGTGACGTGACTAGATGCCGTGATCGGTTGGCAGGTTGCCGGAGGTGGCGCGCCGCGTGGCTAGCGCGGGCGTATCCGCGGCGGGACCACCAATTCACTCACGGCACCGACTGGGTGGTCAACGTGGACACATAAATTCGATGGCCCGCAAGTGAACCCGTTCCCGCCCCCACGAATGACCGATATCGGGAAATCCAATGCGATCCCAGAACGACGCGCGCCGACTCGCTCGGCGCGCGTGCCTCATGCTTGCTCCGCGATTCGCGGGCCCTTACTGTTTGTCGTAAACGTCTGTCTCGTGGATCGTGCCACCCTTGGCAGACTTGTAAGCGGTCGTGAGCGTCAACACCTTGCCCTGGGCGGAAATGGTGCGCGTCGTGTGGCCAACGACTTTGCCGTCCTTTTTCAATTCTGCCTTTACGGTCGATCCGTTGACCTTCTTCAATGACAGCGTGTCCCAAATTGTCGAACCCGAAAAGGCATCATCCTTGCCGTCATAGGTCAGCGTTGCCGACTGCGAGATCGTCGATCCGTCGGCATTGACGCCCGTCACCGTCATCGAGGTGCCGTCCGCCGCCGCCGCGTACGTACGAGTCAGGGCCTTCGGTGCGCGATCAGCAGCGAATTTCGACTTTTCGATATTTAATTTCCAGGTGCCGATGACCGGGTCAGTCGCATTAGCCGCGAATCCAACCGATATCAACGCGAAGGCAAGCACCGTGCTCATCGCCAACGATCGAAACAGCGTCATCATGATTTCGTTCCTTCAGGCATTTTAGGTTTGAGGCTCTATTGGCACACGAAGCCGATGCGATCCCCGGCGTCATCTGCCGTGGAAGTATGCGCTAGGGGCTCGCCGAGCGGCAACTCGCGAGCGACTGCTCAAAGCCAGCGAAATCAAGAACCAGTGGCGGCTTCCCCTCCCAGCTCGCTTAGCATCATCGCTCCAAACCAGGTGTCAACAAAACCGGGAGCAGTCCGGTATCCCTAAAGATCGCGCCTCGCAGGCTATGCAACTGGCCTCTGTTCCAGAAGTCCAATTTGAGGCCGCGGATCCCGCGCGCCCTCGCCAGCCGGGCGATGCAGCTGTCGCGGGTGCTCATCGTCTACGTGACCCTGGGCGGCAATGGCCCGAGCCATGTAGTAGGAATCTGTTTCCGCGAGCGAGGATATTGTGTCAGCAGATCGCGTATCCGTGGTCCGCTCCAGCTCGGTCTCCAGGGTCTCGATGTAATCAAATAGAAAGTCGATGGACTCCGAGGTCAGGGGCTGCGTATCGGGTAGACAGTCCCGGTGCTGGCTTCGCAGTGCCTTCACTCGCTGCGAGTCGGTGATAAAACGGATGCTCATTGGAGTGCCTCCTAGTTTGCTCCTCTGATATGACTCTAGGCGCGTTATGTCGAACCGTGTATCAGCACTTACCCTCATATCGCGTTTCGTATCCGGCACTGTATTCGTGCAGATCGCGAGCGATAAGGGCAGAGTTTGCTGCCTCCAGCGCCACGGCTGCGACAGCGAATGCGTGGAGACGCGCCGGTAGCGGCGGTTCATCAGCTGGAAGAACAGCGCGGCCCCAGCATGGTTGATGGGCAGATAGACTGCACAATTCCACGCGCCCCTGCCAAGCGCGTGGACAGTGCATCGTGAGAGATGTCAGCCGGCTAGCCATCATCGTTCTCGCGAACACTCAGAGGCGAATATCAGGTGCCCTTCTTCGGGGAATCTTTGATTTCTTGCCTGATGTCACCAAACTTTGCTTGAGCCTTACCAATCACCGCCTGAACCTTGCCCTTCGCCTCCATCTTCTCATCGTCCAACGCTATCCCAGCGACTTCTTTGATCTTGCCTTTCGCCTCTTTGACTCGGCCCTCAACCTGGTCCTTGTTCGTGCTCATGACATGCTCCTGATAATGGCACCCGGTGCTAGCCGGTACGCCAATGTAAAAAATCCAAAATCCAACTACACAAACGAGGCTAGTAGAGACATGCCGAGCATGTCTGTACGCAGTGATACTGATTGCTGCAGGATCGGCCGCGTTGGTTAATTCACGATGCAAGCCTGCGAAGGCAGCTGCATCGGACAGCTCGTGACCGTTTAGTGCACAGTGCGCGCCACCGTACATATAGTGGTTTATCCGGACTGACAGCTTGTATCTGGCAATCTACATTACTCGTCAGTTCCATCAACACAAGGTGAATGACATGTACATCGGCGGCGGCATACTCGGAACCATTCTCGTCATTGCTCTGATCGTCTACTTGCTGCGTAGGGCCTGAGCATCTTCCTAAGATTGTCTTCCTACCCAAGAGAGTCACTATGAAACTGAAATCAATGATGGCCGTTTCTGGCTTGGCACTGTTCGCTCTGATTGCGAGTCCGGCGTCCTTCGCCGGCACCAAGGCGGAGATCAACGCCAGTGCCGATAAGGCTCTGACACACTTCTATAAATTCAACCCCAAGGACAAAGAACTGGCCGACAAGGCAATGGGTATGTTGGTCTTCGGGCGAGTCACCAAGGGCGGTGCAGGCGTAGCGGGCGAGTATGGCGAGGGCGTACTGCGCGTCGATGGCAAGACGGTTGACTACTACAGCGTCGCGTCTGCCTCTGTCGGCCTTACACTGGGCGTGGCTCATCACAGCGAGGTCATCCTGTTCATGACACGCGACTCGCTCGACAAGTTTACGAGCAGCGAAAATTGGTCTGCCGGCGCAGACGCGTCCTTCGCCCTGGTGAAGCAGGGTTCCGGTAACCAATACGATACCGCTACGTTGGGGAAGCCGATTCTCGGCTTCATTTTCCATGAAAAGGGGTTGCTCGGTGACCTTTCGTTTGAGGGCTCGAAGATCACGAAGATCAAGACCACCGATTGAACAGCGGACGTTGGGGCGCGGTGGCGCGCGCCCCAGCGCAATTAATTGCAGGCGGCCGACAGGTTTCAGACGGACGCGTTTGTCGGTTATCGGCGCAGCGTTCTTGCCCTGTAGCGCACACTATCAATTAGTCCTGCGCGCCCGGTACCGGCGACCCGTGCGCATGTGAAGCGAGGCGCCCGAGAGTCATTTATCCGAGTACGTTCATACCGAGGGAACGTGCGGATCGCGCCATATTCCCATCAAACGTGAGCAGATTGGCCCCGCAGCGCCGAGCGATTGCAATGTTGAGCGCGTCCGCCGCCCGCAGCCCCGGATCGAGCCGCCGAATGAAACCGATGGCGACACCGATATCGCCCGCCGTAAGTGATTCTCGGCGCGCCACGTTCGCAGTCCAGGCATCCATAGCAGCAAAAACCACAGGGGCACCCGACTCATTGATCTCGCCAACTCGACTGCGACGCGCGACGCCGGAGGAGAACTCCGCAATCGCGAAGTCGCTGATCACCAGCACGTTGCCGCGGAGGTGTTCATGAGCATCGTGCGTGCGCGCCTCCTCGATGAACAAGGGGAGCAGGGCACTGGCGTCCAGGTACAAGGTCAATGGGAATCCTCATCCCGGATCCGGGAGAGGAGCGCGCCAGCGTCTTCGGCCGGTCTCCTTTTTGGCTGCAACCGGTTCGCCGCCAGCCACTGCAGGTCCGATTCGGACACGGGTCCCACAGGCGCGGGCACGGGCTTGAACTCCACGACCGGCTTGCCGTGGCGCGTAATGAGCACTCCCTCGCCCTTGAGCGCGCGGTCAATGAGCTCGGAGAGGTTGTTTTTGGCTTCAGCAACGCTGTAGGTGGGCATAGGAAAAATATAGCCATCCGATAGCTATAAATCAAGTTACGCAGTCCGCACGTGACCTACTGGCGGCATAAGCCCAGAGGATCGGAAGAGGCTGGCGGATACGATGGGGAGCGGGAAAGCGTGATTGATATAGAGATAAAATCCTTCCCCTACCATTAAAATCAAGACGTTGAGAGCTTGGCGGCCGTAGGCTTGGTGCGCTCTCGGCCGTACCTTTCTGTGGCGGCGCCATTCAGTGTCTCCACGGCACCATGCTCTTGCCCCGCTACTGGCTACGCGCGCTGTGAAAGTCGTGCATCGGGCTGAATGGCGGATACCGGTCTTTATGCCTTAAGGTGTTCCGACCGTGCTTCCGGCGCTGCTTGCTGCGTTCGTCGGATTTCCCGCGCCCGTTAACAAGAGCTATTTGCAGCACCGCGTGAACTGCGCGCCTTCGGTTGGTCATGCCGAAGAAAAGTCGCACATGCTTCGCTATGATGTAAGTCGATTTCACGACTTCCTGGCAATCCATCGTGATGGTGCAATTGCACATACGTAAGCGCTGTGGGCGATAGGCTTGGATGCGACCGTCCAGCGACTCGTGTTGCTCACGAAAAGGGGAGGCTAATGTCCGATTTTAGGCTTTATGAAGGGGTCAACTCTGCGATTTACCCGATGATTATCCACTTCATCCGCGAATGCGAGTCATTCCAGATTACCTTCGGTGACTCGCAATCCGATGCCATCTGATGCCGGGTTAAGTTGCGATCTGATGCAGAAAACTGTTACGCATCGATAGTTCGGTCGCAGAAGATCACGTTCCTATGTCATCGTCAGCAGGTCACGCGCGCGTCGGGTTTTCGCCAGTGGCCATTGTGGGTATGGCATGCCGCCTGCCCGGTGCCTGTAACGAGGGCGAGTTTTGGCGCTTGTTAGAGGAGGGGTGCTGCGCCGTCGGCGCGTTGCCCGAAGGACGCTGGCGGCCTGAGCGCTATTTCCATCCGCGCATGGCGGAACCGGGATTCAGTTATTGCTTCTCCGGCGGATATATTGCGGACCCGTTCGGTTTCGACCCTACCGTATTTCGCATCTCGCCGCGCGAGGCCGCCGAGATGGACCCGCAGCAAAGACTCCTGTTGGAGGTCGTATGGGACGCCCTGGAGGATTGCGGCATCGCGCCCAGCGCCGTCGCTGGTTCCAATGTCGGCGTTTATGTCGGAGCGTCGAGTCTGGATTACGGCAATCTGCTTACCGTCGATCCGGCTGCAATCGAAAGCCATTTTATGACGGGCAATACTTTGTCCGTCCTGTCCAATCGAATCTCCTATATCTTCGATCTGCGCGGGCCCAGCTTCACGGTGGATACGGCCTGTTCGTCATCGTTGGTCGCCTTTGCCGAGGCGCAGGCAGCGATTTCGTGCGGCCGGATCGATATGGCGATCGTGGCCGGCGTCAATATGCTGCTGTCTCCGACCTCCTTCATCGGCTTCTCGCGTGCGTCGATGCTGTCACCGACGGGTCTCTGCCGTCCGTTTTCGGCCCAGGCTGATGGCTATGTCCGAGCCGAGGGCGCGGTGGCAGTGGTGTTGGCGAAACTGGAAACGGCGGTGGCGCGCCGTTATCCGGTGCGTGCAGTTGCCATCGCATCCGGCGTCAATTCCGACGGAAGAACTAACGGAATTTCGTTGCCCTCAGTCGACGGGCAGCGTGAATTGCTGAATCGACTCTATGGTCAGGGCAGTATTGATCCGCGCCGACTCGCCTTTGTCGAAGCGCACGGCACCGGTACGCGAGTCGGCGATCCGGCGGAGGCGACCGCGATCGGCGAGGCGTTGGGTCAGCTGCGTGACACGCCGTTGCCGATCGGATCGGTCAAATCCAATATCGGCCATCTGGAGCCGGCATCCGGGCTGGCCGGCCTGTACAAGGCGATTCTGGCGCTGGAGCATCGCAAACTGCCGCGCTCGCTTCATCTGGAGAATATCAATCCAGCCATTGATTTCGCCGCACTGAATCTAGCCGTCGCAACCGAAGCGGTAACACTGCCCCAAACCGGAACGTGGCTTGCGGGAGTCTCCTCCTTCGGGTTCGGCGGAACTAATGCTCACGTCGTCATCCGTCAGCCGGAAACCGCGAAGTTGTCGACTCCGCACACGAACAGCGCTGCGGGGCGGCCGGTGGAACTACTGGTCCTGTCGGCCTATTCGCGCGCGGCGCTGAATGCGACCGCCGCCGCCTATGGCGCGGTCATTGAAGCCGGGGGTGATGCGCACGCTTTGGCTTCCGCCGTGGCGTGGCAGCGCGATATGGCGGGTCATCGGGTGGCCCTACCGCTGGCTGATCCGGCGCAGATGGCCGCATCGTTACGCAATTTTGCCGAAACCGGCAACGTCGCCGGCGGGGTTGCCGGGATAGCTCCCCCCGAGTCCCCCAAGATCTGCTTCGTCTTCTCGGGCAATGGTTGCCAATGGGCCCGCATGGGCCGTAGCGCCTTCGCCCGCAATGAGGCCTTCCACCGTCGTTTCTGCGCAATTGACGAGATTTTCAGCCGGCTTGGGAACTGGACGCTGGTCGATGCGCTGCGCGATGACGCGCTGGCGGAGCGGTTGAAGCAGACCCGGATCGCGCAGCCGCTGTTGTTTGCGGTGCAGTCGGCCCTGGCTGCGAGCATGGCCGATTGGGGACTGAAGCCCGACATGGTGCTCGGCCACAGCGTGGGCGAGATCGCGGCGGCGCAGGTCTCCGGCGCAATCAGCCTGGCCGCGGCAGTCCATCTCATCTTCCACCGCAGCGAGCATCTGGAGAAGGCGCAGGGGCGAGGGAGTATGGCGGTGGCGAGCATGGCTCCGCATGAGGCTGCGGCACTGATAGCGAGCGATGGCTGCTTCGGTTTGGAGATTGCCGCCATCAACAGCCCCGGCTCGGTGACGCTCTCAGGCCCGGAGCATGCCATCCGCCGCTTCTCACAGATTGCCCGCAAACGCCGAATCGCTGTCAGGGCGCTAAATCTCGCCTATCCATTCCATTCCGCGATTTTGGAGCCGCTGCGCTTGCCACTGCTGGCGTCGCTGGGCGATTTCGCGGTACGGGCAAGCGATATTCCCTTCATTTCAACCGTCACCGGCGATGTGATCGCAGGCGAGGCGCTCGGTCGTGATTACTGGTGGCGCAATGTGCGTGAGCCGGTCCGCTTCCGCGATGCGGTCGAGACGGCGGGACGCGAGGGCGCAACGCTATTTGTGGAGATAGGCCCGCGGCCGATACTGGCCGCCAACATCACCGATACGCTGCGCGAAGCCGGGCTCGGCGGCGTGGTCATGCCGAGCCTGACTGAGAAAGAAGGCGAGGCCGATCCGTTGGCCACGATTGCGGCGCGCGCGCTGGTACTGGGCTGCCGGCTCGACACTGAACGGCTGCGTGGGCACCGACCCGCGGGTCGGGTGAAGCTGCCTGGATACGCGTGGCAGCGTAAACCGTTTCAGCAGCCGCGGACGGCCGAAGCGCTCGATCTATACGGTCCGGCACCGCGTCATCCCTTGATCGGAGCGCGACTGATGTCCGGTACGCCGGAATGGCGCAACCTGATCGATCCGACGTTGGTGCCGTACCTGTCGGATCATCGAATCGATGGTGAAGTTGTCGTCCCCGGTTCGGCCTTCGCCGAGATGGCGTTGGCGGTTGCGCGCGAAATATTTCCGGACGGCCCTATTGGCCTGGAGGATTTTGACCTGCTGCAATGGTTGCCGCTGCGGCCCGACACGATGCGTGAGCTGTCGGTGCGGCTGAATGGTGACACCCACGTGGTCGAGATCTGGAGCCGCCCGCGCTTGGGAGCGGATGAGTGGACGCTGCACGCGCGGGGACGGATTGCTCAAATCGTCTCGCCGACTCCGGCCTTCATGCCCAAGCAGGATTTGCCGCATCGTATGACGGCCGATCAGGTCTATGACAGCGCCCGGGCGGCGGGCGTGGAATATGGGCCGTCCTTTCGCCGCGTGAGCCGCGCCGAACGGTCCGATACGCTGATGGAGGTCGAGCTCTCAGCGTTCGAGGAGAGCGCGGGTCTGGCAAGCCGCAAACAGATTCTGCATCCCATTGCGCTCGACGCCGCCTTTCATGCCATGTTCGAGAACATCAAACCGCGTGCGAATGAGCGCTATGCCTACCTGCCGGTTCGGTTTGCCGGCCTGCGGATCGACCGAGACGGCGGAGTTCCGGCGCGCGCACGCGTCGCAATCGACCGGGAGACGGACGACTCGCTTTCGATCTCGGTCACCCTTTATGACGCGGACGGAGCGTTCATCGCCGGTTTGAGCGGCGGCCTGTTTCGTGCGGTCGTTTTCGACCGTCGCAAGCAGAGCAGCGTGTTCTTCCATCAAGAACAGGTTCGGTTGACGCGTCACGGCGGCGAAGAGGACGCGCGAGCCGTCGCCGCGGCCGCACTGGGGCGCGCGACCTTGGCGGAGCGTCCGGATTCCTGGCTGATTCTGGAGGCTTTTGCGCGTTCACTGGCGTACCAGAGTCTGCGCGCGCTGTTCGGCAATCGGCCGGTGCTGCCGCAGTCAGGCGCGACCTGCGAGGAATTGGCCGATGCGGCCCTGCCGTTGACCTTGAATCTCTTCGAACATCTGCGGGCCGCCGGTCTGGCTGCCGAAACTAACGCAGGATGGGTGCTGGCGACGCAGAGCGATCTGCCCACTCCGACCACAATATTGGAGACCTTCGCCGCTGAATATTCCGGCGCGACGGCGGAGCTCGTGCTCGCCGCGCAGGCCCTGGCAGGGCTTGGGGAGTTTCTCAGTACCGGTCAATCGGCCCCGATCCGCAGCGCAGTCCTGGAACAGTTCGAGAGCGGCTCGATCTTGTTTGCGCCGATCTTCTCGGCCGTTACGGGTGTTTGCGAGGCTCTGCAGGCGCGGGTTGCCCCCGATCCATTGCGGGTACTGGTTGCCGAGCCGTTCTGCCTCGGTCTGCTACGCAGCCTCGCCCCGTTGGTGCGGGAGGGGCGCGCCACCGTCACCGTGATCGGCACCGCCGCCAAGCACCTGCATCATACGGCTGCGCGGCATGGCGCAATCGGGGGCATCGCGTTTCTCGAGATCGACGCGGATACCGATACGCCTGGCGATGCCGCGTTCGATCTGGCGCTCGGCTTTGCCTATGTGAGCGCCCTCGATGGGGATAAGTCACTGGCGCGGGCTCTCGCGCGGCGCCTCTCGCCCGGCGGTCTGCTGTGCATTGCTCAGCCGCCCGACAACCTTATTTTCGACCTGCTGCTGGGGACCAGTGACGGCTGGTTTGCAAGCTCGATCGATCCACGTTATCCGATCGGCCGGGTAACGGCCGCACAGAGCAGCGCGCGCGTGCTGATCGGGGCGGGCTTAAGCGGGACCGAAACAGCTTCACTGGGCGATGGAGCCGGCAGCATGCTGCTGGCGACAGCCGACACGCATGTGTTCGAGAGGACGGCTTCACCTGCGCCGGCCGTTCTGATTGACGATAAATCGCCGCTGTTGCGGCAGCTGGCACAGACGCTGCGCAGCGCCGCACGCCCCATCCAGGTGCTCCCCGCCATCAAGCCGGCGCCAGCTGTCTTCGACTGGTCGGGCATCGTGGCCTGCACCCGGCCAGGCGACACGGTTGATCTGATTCTGCCGACATTTACCGCCCACGCTGGCGGCCTCGATTACGCCATCGCCGCTCTCGCTGCGATATTGGCGGCGGTGCAGACAGGTCAATGTCGCCTCTGGATCCTGGTGCGCGGCCTCGAAGCGGCCTCGGCGGACGCAATCGACCCGATCGCCGAAGCCGTGTGGTGCTTCGCCCGGGTGGCGATGAACGAGTATCCGTCGGTCGAGATCAGGTTGGTCGATATCGCGTTGGAGTTGAATGAGCAAGAGGCGGCTCGCCATCTCGCCGGACTCATCGCCGCGCCCGGCGCCGAGGCGGAATTGCTGATCAATGCCAGCGGAATCTCAGCTGTCCGGGCGGTTCCAGGCCTGGGCGGCCCCCGGATGGAGGGGGTGGTGCCGGCAGTGCGGTTGGCGCTACGGTCCAAGGGAGTATTAGCCAATTTCGATTGGGTCGAAACCCAGCGGCGCGACCCGGGCCCGTCCGAAGTTGAAATCGAGATTGCCGCGGCAGGGCTCAATTTTCGCGACATCATGCTGGCGACCGGTTTGCTTGATGACGACGTGCTGGATGATGGCCTCGCCGGGGCGGTGTTCGGGTTCGAATGCGCCGGGCGGCTGGTTCGAATCGGGACGGAGGTGACCGGCCTCAAGCTCGGCGATCCTGTGATGGGCTTTGGGCGAGAGAGCTTCGCGACCCACAGCACCGCGGATGCGCAGCTCTTCACGCCTTTGCCGAAAGGGCTTTCGCTCGAGGCAGGGGCGGGCACCCCCGTCGCCTTCCTGACCGCCTGGTATGCGTTGGTACAACTGGCCCAGCTGCAAGCCGGTGAATGGGTGTTGATCCATGGCGCCGCTGGCGGCGTCGGACTGGCGGCGATGCAAATTGCGCGGTTGCGTGGCGCGCGAATCGCGGCAACGGTCAGCTCGCCCGACAAACGCGCCCTGGTCGAACTGTTCGGAGCGGAAAAGGTTTACAACTCTCGCAGCGTCGCCTTTCTGGATGCGATCCGGGCGGATTTGGGAGGCGTGGATGTCGTGCTGAATTCGCTCGCCGGCAATGCCATGGCGGCCAGCATCAAATGCCTGAAGCCGTTCGGCCGCTTTATAGAGCTGGGCAAGCGCGATTACGTTCTCAACACCGCGTTGGGCCTGCGACCGTTCCGCCGCAATCTGACCTATTACGGGGTCGATCTCGATCAGTTGCTCGCGGCGAATCTGCCCTTAGCCCACCGGCTGATGGCCGATCTGGTCCGGCATTTTGACAGCGGTGAGTTTTCCCCGTTGCCCTATCGCGCTTTCGATTGGCATGAGGCGGGTCAGGCCTTTCGGTTGATGCAGGCGGCCGGCCATGTCGGCAAGCTGATCGTGCGGCCGGCGCGCCGCCCGGTCGCGACCAGCGCGGCGCAGAAGCCGTTCCAACCCGGGCCGGGCGCGCATCTGGTCATCGGTGGTGGTGGGGGTTTCGGTTTCGAAACTGCGGCATGGCTGGCAAAAAAAGGCGCGGACACGGTCGTGGTCGCATCAAGACGCGGGCAGATCGAACCGCAGCTGCAAGCGCGGGCGCAGGCGATCGGCGCTGCCGGCACGAAACTGATTGTCGAAACCCTCGATGTGACCGATTCCGTCGCCGTCAAGGCGCTGATCGCAAAGTTGGTCGGTACCTATGGCCGTTTGGCCGGCGTCATTCATAGTGCCATGGTGCTGGACGATGGGCTGATCGCCGGCCTGTCGCCGGTGCGGACACGCGCGGTGCTGGCGCCGAAAGTCGACGGTGTGCGTAATCTCGATTGTGCTACCAGGGACACAGTGCTCGATTATTTCGTGGCATTTTCATCGGCGACCACCCTGATCGGCAATCCGGGCCAGGGCGCCTACGTGGCCGCGAACGGCTATTTGCAAGGCTGCTTGCGTCGCCGCCGCGCCGAGGGGCTGCCGGGATTCGCGGTGGCGTGGGGTGCGATCAGCGATGTCGGTGTCTTGGCGCGCGAGCGGGATGTCGCCGCGAAACTGGAGCGTCTCAGCGGCATCGTTGCCATGCGTTCGGAGGAAGCACTGTCCCACCTCGACAGACTGCTGTCGCAGCCCTCGTCCTGCCCACCCACCGTCTATTGCGCCACATTCCGTCCGGGCGCGCTGTTGCAGGGTCTAAAGCTGCTGAAAACGCCCGTGTTTGCGCAGCTCTTCGCCGCCGAGAGCGTCGAACAGGAGGCTAACATCGATCTTGCCACGCTGATCGCGGGCAAGAGCGAGGCAGAAGCGCGTGCCAGCGTCACCGGACTGGTGGCGTCGGAGGTGGCGCGCGTTCTGCGGCTGGCGGCCGAAGAAATTAATGTCGCGCTGCCGCTCGACGAAATCGGGTTGGATTCGCTGATGAGTCTTGAGCTGCGCATGGGTATCGAAAAACGATTCGGGGTCGAGTTGCCGATCGTCGCAATAAGCTCGGGCATCAGTGTGAATGACCTCGTATCACGTCTGCTCGCGGGACTGTATTCGGGCCAGGGCAACCAGCGGGTCGGCGATGTCGAACAACGGTTGATGCGGCAGCACGGCGCTGACGATCTGATCCTGACGGAGCTGATGGCGGTTACCGATGCCATCGAGGAACGCCGCCCCACGGTGGAATTGCTATGACCATTGAATCCAAGCGCGGCGGCCTGACACGAACCGTCAAGGCGGCGTTGCTGGACACCATGCGCAGGAAATCGCACGCCAGTGACAGGCCGGTGCGCGCCGCGGCTTCTGCGGGAACCAGCCGGCGCGACATGTCGTTCGAAAGCCTGCCGGCCTATCAACAACTGTGCACCCAACGCGCATTGGCCGACGCTCTGGAGATCGGCTTCCCGTTCTATCGCGTCCATGACGTGCGTGCCGGAGCACGCAGCGTCATCAATGGTTTGGCGGTGGTGAATTTCGCCTCGTACGACTATCTCGGCCTCAACGGTCATCCCGAAATCACCCAGGCCGTCATCGCCGCCACCGAGCAATGGGGCACCAGCGTATCTGCAAGTCGGATCACGGCGGGCGAGCGCGGCTTTCATCGCGATTTGGAGCGGGCCATCGCCGATATTTACGAGGCGGAAGATGCGCTGGTCTTCGTCAGCGGACATGCAACCGCGATCTCGACCATTGCCGCCCTGCTGGGTCCCAAGGATCTCATCGTACATGATGCGCTGATCCATAACTGCGTCGTGGTCGGCGCACAATTGTGCGGAGCGACGCGCCGGGTGTTTCCGCATAACGATATGGACGCACTCGGCGAGATTCTTGCCGCTACGCGCGAGCGCTTCGACCGAGTGCTGATCGTGTCCGAGGGACTCTACTCCATGGATGGGGACGGTCCGGATCTGGGGCGGCTGACCGATCTCAAGGAGCAGTTCGATTGCTGGCTGATGATTGATGATGCCCACGCTCTGGGCAGTCTCGGCAAGACCGGCAAGGGGATCTTTGAGATGGCCGATGTCGATCCGAAGCGGGTCGATATCTGGCTGGGCACCCTATCGAAGACGTTGGTCAGTTGCGGTGGCTACGTCGCGGGCAGTCACGCGTTGGTAGATTATCTGAAGCTGACCGCGCCCGGTATGGTCTATAGCGTCGGCCTGCCGGCCCCCGCAGCGCTCGCAGCGCTGACAGCGCTTGCGTTAATGCGACGCGAGCCGGAACGGGTGATGCGTCTGCAGGCAAACGGCCAGCTCTTTCTGCGTAAGGCGCGCGAAGCCAAGCTCGATGTCGGGACCAGTTGGGGTTACGCGGTGATCCCCGTGGTGTTGGGTGACTCGCTGCGGACGTTACGGCTGGCCGAGCGGCTGTTGCAGCGCGGGTACAATGCGTTTCCGATCGTGCCCCCGGGCGTGCCCGAGCAATCAGCGCGGCTACGTTTCTTCATCTCCTCGGAGCACACGGCCGAAGATATCGAGGGCGCGGTAGCGGCGACACGGGAGGAGCTGACCCGACTCGAACAGGAGGGCACTTCACTGAGCACGATGGCGAAGCTGATGATGGCCACGATCAAGTCCTAGCCAGTCGGATCGGTTGGTACGGAGGTCCCAGTGGCGATCAACCATTCGGTATTCCAGAATATAGTCATCACCGGCGCTTCCAGCGGGATCGGTGCGGCGCTGGCAGGATTTTATGCGCGGCCTGGCACGGAGCTTGGATTGATGGGCCGCGACCCGGCGCGGCTGCATGCCGTTGCCAATAAGGCGCGAGCCGCCGGCGCCGCGGTGCAGGAAGGACTGCTCGATCTGCGCGACCGCGATGCCTTGGCGCTGTTCCTGACCCGTTTTGACGCGGTTCATCCGATCGACCTGCTGATCGCCAATGCCGGTGTGCTCGATGGGCGACGCGCAGACGGTACGATCGAGAACGCTGACGCGGCGCGCCGCGTGATTGAGATCAATCTGCTGGGCGCAATCGATACATTGCATGCTGTGCTGCCGGGGATGCGCCGCCGCAGGCGGGGTCACATCGTGCTGGTCAGCTCGCTGGCGGCGCTGTCGGCGGCGCCCGATGCCCCGGCGTACAGCGCTAGCAAAGCCGGGTTACTCTCCTATGGTCGAGCGCTGCGTGCGGCGGTGGCGGATGAGAACGTCCGTGTATCGGTAGTATGTCCCGGCTATGTGACTAGCGCGATGACCGATACCCATATCGGCGAGCAGCCGCTGAAGATCGGTGCCGACAAAGCCGCCCGACTGATCGGCGCGGGCGTCGAGCGCAACAAGGCGGTCATCGGCTTTCCCCTGCCACTCTATGTGATGTCGCTGATCTCCCCGCTTCTTCCGCAAGCCCTGGTTCGGATCGCCACCAAGGGCATTCGCTTCCACGTCGCGCCCCGCAATTAAGCTCGCATCTATTTCCCCTTACTTGCACGAGTTGGAATCTACTTATGGGAACGATAGCCACCTTCAAGCGCCCCGACGGACAGGTCATTCAGGGCTACTTGGCCGAGCCGGCGCACCCTGCCGGTGCTGCGGCCGTTGTCGTCATCCAGGAATGGTGGGGCGTCAACCAGCAAATTCGCGGCGTCGCCGACCGTCTGGCGAGTGCGGGGTACGTCGCGCTCGTGCCAGACCTCTACCGCGGCAAGTCGACAGTAGAGGCGGAAGAAGCGCATCACCTGATGTCGGACCTGAACTTCGCTGATGCAGCCTCGCAGGACGTTCGTGGTGCCGTGCAGTTCCTGAAGACGCGCAGCGATAAGGTCGGGGTAACCGGCTTTTGTATGGGAGGTGCGCTGACGCTGCTGGCTTTGTGCACGTCCCCTGAGATCGACGCCGGCGTGGTTTGGTACGGTTGCCCACCGCTGGAGTACGTTGACGCAACCAAGATCCAGGCACGGCTTCAGGGGCATTGGGCCACGCAGGACGAGTTCTTTCCGATCGAAAGCATCGATCGGTTGCAGGACAAACTACGCGAAGCCGGCGTGACCTTCGACTTCCACCGCTACCTCGCACGCCATGCCTTTGCCAACGAGACAGCCGTCGGGCCCGGACGCATCCCGCAAACCCAGTACGACCCAGTCTGGTCGCAGCAAGCGTGGGATCGCACTTTCAGTTTCTTCGGCCGGTGGCTCAGATGAACGCGATGAATTCAGGGGTGTTCGAGCAGTTGCCTGACTGGGAGCAGGGCACTGGCGTCCAGGTACAAGGTCAATGGGAATCCTCATCACATTTCTTGCGCGCTCTCTGAGCCATCGAGCAACTCGTGGGCCGCCTTTTCCGCGATCATGATCGTCGGAGCGTTCGTATTGCCGCCGATGAGCCGGGGCATGACCGAGGCATCGATGACACGCAGCCTTTCCACGCCGCGCACTCGCAGCTGGGGGTCGACGACAGAAGCCGCGTCACTGCCCATGCGGCAAGTTCCGACTGGGTGGTAAATCGTCTCGGCCTTGTGTCGCACGATGTCCTCGATGGCCTGCGGCGCCCTGGCTGTCGCGCCCGGAAAAATCTCCGGGCCGCAAAATGGCCTGAAAGGCTCGGCCTGCGCGATCTGGCGCGACAACTGCACCGCCTCGAGCAATACCTTTAAATCCTGCGGTTCGCTCAAGTAATGCGCCTGGATGCGCGGTGCATCCTCGGGCCGGTTCGAGCGCAGGGTCAGTTGGCCGCGGCTGGCTGGTCGCAGGACGCAGGCATGGATCGTAAAGCCATGCCCGGGGAGCCGATTGCGGCCGTGGTCATCGAGCTGCGCCGGTACGAAATGCAATTGCACATCCGGCCGGGCATCGGGGGCGAATGCGGTGTGAGCGAAGCCTCCCGCCTCGGCGATATTGCTGACACCGGGGCCCGAGCCTGTGAATACATAGCGCAATGCCACGGCCAACTCCTGCGCGCTGGAAAAATCGTAAGTGATCGGCTGCGTGCATTTGTTCAGCGTGCAGAAGTCCAGGTGGTCTTGAAGATTGCGGCCGACTTCCGGCGCCTCAGCGGTCACGACGATACCCAGATTCCGCAACTCATCCGGCGGTCCGACTCCTGACAGCAACAGCAGTTGCGCGGAGCCGATGCTACCGCCCGCGAGCAGCACTTCACGTTCGGCCCGCGCGTGCCGCAGCGTTCCTCCCTGCCGATACTCGATCCCAACGGCTCTGCCGCCCTTGAACACGACACGGCACGCCAGGGAGCGGGTGCGCACCTGCAGATTCGCCCGCGCCCGTACCGGCCGCAGGTAGCCGGTCGCGGCGCTGCAGCGGCGGCCGTGACGTTGCGTCACTTGGTAGAAGCCCACCCCAAGCTGAGAAACGCCATTGAAATCGTCATTGCGCGGCAGGCCGCAGGACGCGCCAGCTTCGACAAACACCGCGCTCAATGGATTCCTGAATCGCAGGTCCTCGACCGACAGCGGACCACCGGTGCCATGGAACTCGCTTGCGCCACGCGCCTGGTCCTCGGCCTTGCGAAAGTAGGGCAGTACCTGGGCATAGCTCCAGCCCGGACCGGCGAGCCGAGCCCATTCGTCGTAGTCGTCGGGATGGCCCCGCGTGTAGCACATGGCATTGATCGAGCTGCTGCCGCCCAGAACGCGGCCCCTGGGCCAGTACAGCCGACGCTGCTGCAACTCAGACTCAGGCTCGGTGTAGTACTGCCAGTCGATGCGCGCGTTGCCGACCAGACGCGCGAGTCCAGCCGGCATGTGAATGAATGGATTGATATCGGGCCCGCCCGCCTCCAGAAGCAGGATCTTCAGATCAGCCTGTGCCGAGAGCCGGTTGGCCAGTACACACCCGGCCGAGCCGCCGCCAACCACGATGTAATCGAAGTTTCGCTCACTGCGCATCGAAGGCCTCCTCGCTGCCGACCAACAGCGTCTGCAGCAACCGGGTCTCGCGCTGTCGAATCGTTTGCAAGAAAAGACCCGCGTCCCGAATCGACCGAAACGCTGCTAAGCCGCGCTCGAGGAAGTCCTGCAGCACGCCGAATCCGGCAGCGTGCGCCGGCGCGTGAGCGCTTCGCAGCGCCAGGCTGATCAATGGGCGCTTCGCAACACGGCTGAGCTGCTCGCCAATCTCGATGATCAGGTCGATCTGGTGCTGGCGCTTCTCCGGTTGCCCCAGGGCGCCATACGCGGCCGTATAGGTGCTCCGGCTGATCGGACCGGCGGGCAGATGCTCCACCATCGCCTGGTCGAGTTCCAGCGTCAGGGTTTCCAGTTCGATAGCCCACTCCAATACCTTCACGGCGGCGGCGGGTAGCGCATTCTTGAGATAGCGCCACACGCGCGACAGCTCGAGATTGCGCCGCGCAAAATCCTGGCCATAAAGATCACTGAGGAAGAACTTTACCGCCTGCGAGAACTGCGGATCGCGGCGCAGGTCCTGATAGGTTTGAGCCAGACGAGTGGCCTGCCATTCACGCAGATCCTGCAGTCGCTGCGCCAGCAACGGCACTGTGGAAGGTCGCGCCTCGAGCTCTCGGTGGCGTTCGAACAATCGGGCGACCTGGTCGTCGGCCGTCATGCCGGCCACGCCTGATTCAGGGCGGCTACCACGCGCTCGGCGACGTGTGGCGCGCGCAATAGCTCCAGATGTCCCAGGCCGCGCAGCTCGTGCAGCTGCGAGCCGGCGAGGGCGCCACTGCGCGCGGGTGCGATGAGGTTGTCCTGTAGGCTGTAGATGCAGGTGAAGGGAATGGTGACCGGCTCCTGCAGAGTATTCAGCGACTTCAGCCACGCCGATCCGGGACGCATCTGCAGCAGGGCCGGCGCCCGAAACAGGCGCGCGATCGCCGTCCCATGGTGAGGCGTGGCGATCGTGACAATCCGACCGATCAGCCCTGGCCGCGCGGAACGCAGCGTCGCTCGCGCCACCAGTCCTCCCATGCTGTGGGCGACGATGCCTATCCGCGTGCCGGGGCTGCACCGCTGCAGCCGCAGCAGTTCGCGCTCGACCCCGGCCGTATATGAATCGATATCCGGGAACAATGGCTCCAGATCCAGCGTTCGAACCGGCGCGAAACCGGCGGCGCGCAGGTGCGCGATCATGGGCCGCCAGATCGCTCGATTGCAGGCGACGCCATGGATCAGCAACAGCGGCCGGGAGGGCTGCCCGGCTGGCGGCGACTCGATATCGCGCAGATGCCAATACGGCTCGGCGCACATGCGAAATTGCGCCACGCTGAAGTAAACGTACTCTTTCAGGAGCGTCCATAGATTGCGGTGCCATCCGAACCGGTGTTCATGGGCGAGCACGGGCGCCAGGATGAAGGAGCAGGCAATGAGCAGAAATTGCAGCAGCGCCAGGGCACCGAGTATCAGCAGTGGCGCCTCGCTCTTGGGCCAATGCCGAGCTGCATTGAGGTAAAGCCCGATCGCCACTGCGAGCGCGAGCTCGATTGCCAGCACGCATCGCCAGAAGTGTGCTGCCACAACAACTCAGCCGGCCGCGCCATGCGTCGATATCAGCTCCTCGAGGCGATCGAGGGCCGCTCCGAGGCGCTTGCTGCTCTGACGCGCATGCGCGGCGCGCTCTCTGGCTGCCGTTGAGAAGGTACGCGCGGGGTCTCGCAGCCGTTCGATATTCAGACGCAGTCCAGAGCGGCGCAGCACCGGCGTCAGGGCGCGGGCGTTTGCCAGCAGGGCGCGACGCGTCTCCTGGTAAGCATGGTTTGCCACCAGCTGGCGGCCAGCATAGCGGAATACATTGGTAAAGAAGAGTTGCTCATCGTCCCGATCAGGCTCGAGCAGCAGCGTGCTGGCATGCGGAAAGCGCGCGTTGTAGCTGGCCATGCCGAGCTGCATGCGCGAGTGGATCAGGGCGCGAAAAGTCTGGCCGAGAATTGCTGGCAGTCCCTCATGGGCGAGATTCGCATGACGGCCTTCGGACGCACGGGAGGCATCAAAGGGCACCAACGGATTGATGCAGATCACCAGCTCGCAGCCGGCCTCGAGCGCCAGCGAGGCATGCATGGTGCGGATGAGGGCGCCATCGACGAAGGGCTGGCCACCGATGGTGACCGCCGCGTAGAGTCCGGGCAACGCGGCGCTGGCGACCACCGCGCGCGAGATCGGTACGTCATCGTGCTCGGAATCGCCGAATGCTACCGATTCCCCGGTATTCAGATTGGTTGCCACCAGGTATAGCCGGGATCGCAGCTGACGAAAGTCATCGCTGTGGCCGCTGCTGCCAAAAAGCGCCCGCAGATAGCGTTCCGGCGGTCTGTTGTCGAACAGCGCGGTCGGAAGCAGCTTGGCGAGTGTCCCGATCGCTGCCGGCCAGAGGTTGCGCAGCGGGTCGCGCGCGTACAGGCGCACGACTCTGGCAAGTACCTGCGGCAGCAGCGCAAGCCGGCGCAGATACTCCGCCACGGCTGGTTGCATCAGTATTCCCGGAGACAGGGGCAACAGCGTCGAATCGTCCTCGATGAACATCGCCCCCATGTCGGCGGTGTCGAAGCCATTCGCCAGACCCGCAGCCACGAACGAGCCAGAGCTCACGCCGACATAAACGTCGTAATCCGTGAGCTTGCGCCCGATGATCCCCTCCTCGAGAGCGTGCAGCGCACCCAGTTCGTAGAACGAACCGAGCGGCCCGCCACCTGCCAGGGCGATCCCAAGCTTGCCGCTGCCCGCGCGCCGACGGCGTGCGGGCATCAAGGTTAGCATCGAGCGCTAGGCAGCCGCCGCAGCGGCTGAACTTCGCCCCGACGCGGCACGCCGCCCGTTGCCTGCCTTGCGTGCGAGCGCCAGTTTTTCGATATGGGCGCTCAATGCATCCACGCGCTCGCTCAGGGCGGCAATGTCCTCGGCGCTGGGTACGCCGATCTGCGTCAGCGCCTGATGTACGCGTGTCTGGAATATTTTCTCCAGGCCTTCGAACGCATCAGTTGCCTGTCCGCGCACCGCGCCCACCTGCGAATTGATCTTCGAGCGCACATCATCGACCAGACTGCGCATGGCCTTTTCGGCCGCACCGCGCGTTTTGGCGTGTACGCGGGAACCCTCTGCCACCAGGTCCTGCAGCAGCCGCGGTGCGCCCCGCTGTGCCTTGGACACGGCGCCGAGTCCAGCGAGCCAGATTTGATTGAAGCTGTCCGGCTTTTGGCTCTGGGCCTTCGAACGTGCTTTGTGAGCTGTCTTCTTGCGTGCCATCTGTGAATCTCCGGCGGCCGCGGCCGCGTGTGAGTACTTGCCCCTATGGGAAGGTCTACGGACGGGCGTAGTCTACGGAGTAGTTCGAGCGCAGTGGATTCGTATTTGCCACATTGGGAGCCGCACGGTGCCGAAGAAAAAGCCCAGCTACCGCTATTCAGCGCAGCTGCTGAAGAAGCACTGGGACCGACTGCACCAGGGGGATCGGGAACCCTGGCCGGAGGAGTCGCTGATCGCGCGTATGGGAGCCAGGCATGCGCCATTCGCTTCGCGACTCGAATCCCTGGGCGGCCCGGCCGCCGTGGCGCTGGCGCTGCAGCGCGCATGGGAAGAGTTTCATGCCGGCGACTTCCGCGCCGCCATCGAGCAGGGCAGCAAGCTGGGGGCGATCGGTGCGGCAGTGGCGAATAAGGCGGCCGCGGTGGATTCGCTCTATTCCAAGCAGCACGAGCCGATCATCCTGCAGGAGCTCGATACCGGCGTGAAGCGCGGCGAACTGGCGGTCAAGCTGTTGCCCGACTACGCCAACCTGCACTACACCCTGGCGCTGGTGCTCGGACGCTACAGCCAGCGCATCACCATCTTGAGGGCACTGGCCGAGGGCTTGGCCGGCCGCGTGCATGCACACCTGCAGCGGGCGGTGGCCCTCGAGCCGCGACATGCCGAAGCGCATGTGGCGCTTGGCCTCTATCATGCGGAGATCATCAACAAGCTCGGCGCGCTGGCGGCCAGCCTGGCCTATGGAGCCTCGCGCGACAAAGCCATCGAGCACTTCCAGCACGCGGTCAAATTTGCACCGCTGTCACCGATTGTCCACATGGAGTATGCCAATGGACTGCGCTTGCTCGATGCGCCACGTTACCGCGCGCAGATCAACACCCTGTATGAGCAGGCCGCGGCGTGCAAGCCGGTCGATGCCATGGAGCAGCTCGACAGCGATCGAGCCAGGCAGAGCGTGACTTGAGGCTCAGGCGGCCAGCGATCCTGCGCCCAGCAGTACCAGGAACACCAGCCGCTCGAACTCGGTCACGATCAGCTCGACCAGCTCGGCGGGTTTTGGCACCAGCTGTCGATCCGCGATGACACCGAACTGAACCTGACCGTTGTAAGTCAGCATGCTCACGCCGGTGCCGATGCTGCCGGACTGAGGCACCCAGAACAGCACCTGCGAGACGCCGACGCCGCCGATGCGCAGTTGCTGCGTGGGTCCCGGTAGATTGGAGGCGACCAGACTGGCTTTGGCACTGAACAGGGCGACCAGGGGCTCCTCCACTGCAGCGGGCAGGGAGCCGATGGCAGCCAGAAGGCCGAGCACGACCAGCGCCTGAGGCGAATGCTTCAGGGTCTGCATCGTGGCGTGCACTGCATACAGGCGTTCGAGAGGATGAAAGATGCCGATCGGCAGCTCCAGGAATAGCAGGCCGAAGCGATTTCCCAAGGTCAGCTGCTCCCCCGGATCGGACCGCAGACTGACGGGGACGGTGGCCCGGATCTTCAGGCCCGCGATGTCATCGCCCTGCGACTTCAGATAGCGACCCAAAGCCCCAGCCAGCGAGGAGACGAGCACGTCGTTGACCGTGCAGCCGAGGAGTTTGGCGATGGTCTTCACTTCGGCGAGCGAAATGGGGGCGGCCCATGCGACGCGGCGGAAGCCGGTCAAGGGCTGCTTGAGCCGGGTCGGCGCATCGTCGCTCAGCGTGGCGATGCGCGCCAGCTCGCCGGCCATCTTGATCGCATCCTGCAGCGCCGTCTGTGACTGGACCGGATGCAGGGCATAGTGCAATCCCTTCTGGATCAGATCCGCGCCTTCGCGCACCACGCGCTCGAGCCCCCATGGCAGATCCCCGGTGGCAACGTCCACAGCGTCCGACAATGGCGGCGCGGGGATCCCCGGCTCGCCATCGCCGAGCGACAGCAACACCTGAACCAGCGCAATGCCGTCTGCATAGCAATGATGGATCCGGACGATGATGGCGCTGCCGCCACGATAGTGCTCGACCAGGTGGAAGGCCCACAGCGGCCTGGCTGGGTTCATCTGCGTACTGGCGAGTTCCCCCGCAAGGGCCTCGAGCTCGTGCTGACCGGCCCTTCCGGGCAGTGCTACTCGCAGCACATGGTCATCGACATCGAACCGCTCGGATGCAATCCAATCGGCGCTGTTGCCATTGGCCACCGGAATGCACCGGAAACGATCGAAGCGCAGAAAGCGCTCGGTCACCAGATCGCGCAGCCGTGTCCGATCCAGACGCCCCTCGAGGATGATCAATCCCAGGATTGTCATCGGATTGGTCGGGCGCTCCATCAGCAGCCACACGCGATCGACACCCGAGAGGCGTTCAGGGGCATTCATGTGCTTAGTGTCCCCCCATTGGGGCTGCTTGGGTCCCTCGGTTTGCCACAATCGAAAAAAGCTCGCGACAGGCGTAGGGTCATGCCGATCATGAGCTACTTCGTCACTGGGGGCACCGGCTTCATCGGGCGGCGCCTGGTGAGGCAGCTCGCCGCGCGGGGTCAGCCGGTCCATGTGCTCGTGAGGGCGGGCTCGCGCGCACGCCTGGAAGAATTGATTCGTGCCTGTGGGCCAAATGCAGGCCGGATCGTACCGATCGAGGGCGATCTGACGCAGGATCAGCTGGGCCTCACGGACGCTGCACGCGGACAACTCCGCGGCATGATCCGACACTTCCTACACCTCGGCGCCCTGTATGACATGACCGCCGACGCGGCTGAACTCGAGCGGGCGAACGTTCTGGGTACCCACAACGCATTGCACTGCGCCCAGGGGCTGCAAGCGGGTTGCTTCCATCACGTCAGCAGCATCGCGGTCGCTGGCTGCTATCAAGGGACCTTTACCGAGGACATGTTCGAGCAGGCCGAGGGCCTGGATCATCCTTACTTTCGCAGCAAGTACGCCTCCGAGGCGCTCGTCCGCAGCACGACCCTGATCCCCTGGCGCATCTACCGTCCAGGAATGGTGGTTGGCGATTCGACCACCGGGGCGATGGACAAAGTTGACGGCCCCTATTACCTGTTCAAGGCGCTGCAAAAGCTCCGCAACTTGCTGCCGCAGTGGATGCCGATGATCGGGTTTGAAGGTGGCCACATCAACCTGGTGCCGGTGGACTTTGTCGCGACCGCGCTGGCGCACCTGGTGCACGTACCCGGACAGGACGGTCGCTGCTTCCACCTTACCGATCCCAGGGATCGGCGCGTGGGGGAGGTGCTGAATCTGTTCGCGCGCGCGGCGCATGCGCCGACCATGGCCCTGAGACTCGAGCCGGCTCTGCTGGCAGCGTTGCCGCGATTACGGAGCGCCGCCAGCCAGGCACTGGCGCCGATCGGGGGGCTGATCGATCAGGTTCTGTCCGAACTCGGGATACCGAAAGCGATCGTCGCGCTGCTGAACTATCCAACCCGCTTTGATGCCGCTCGTGCCCAGGGACTGCTCAGTGCCGCCGGTATCGAGCTGCCTGCGCTCGAGGAGTATGCGTGGCGCCTCTGGGATTACTGGGAACGTCATCTCGATCCCGATCTGTTCCGCTCGCAGCGGCTGCTCGAGGCGGTGCAGGGCAAGACCGTGCTGGTTACCGGCGGCTCATCGGGCATCGGTCGCGCCACCGCCTTGAAGCTGGCGCAGGCCGGCGCACGCGTCCTGATCGTGGCGCGCGCCCCGGAAAAACTCGCCCGGGTGCAGGCCGAGGCCCGGGCGCTCGGGCAGGCCGTCGGCGTCTATGCCTGCGACCTCGCTGATCCGCGGGCCTGTGAGTCATTCGTTGCCCGACTGCTGGCCGAGCATGGGCACGTGGATATTCTGATCAACAATGCCGGTCGTTCGATCCGCCGAGCGATCGAGCACAGCTATGCTCGGCTACACGATTTCGAGCGCCTGATGCGGCTCAACTACTTTGCCGCCGTTGCCGTGACACTGGGATTGCTGCCAGCGATGGTCAAGCAGGGCGCCGGCCACGTGATCAACATTTCCTCGATTGGTGTGCTGAGCAATGCCGTGCGCTTTGCCGGCTACAATGCATCGAAGGCCGCACTGGAGGCGTTCTCGCGCTGCGCCGGCGGCGAATATCGCGCGCGCGGTATCCAATTTACGATCATCAACATGCCGCTGGTACGCACGCCCATGGTTGCGCCGACCAGGATCTACGAGCGCTTCGCGCTGATGGATGTCGACCAGGCGGCCGAGCTGGTGGCGGAGGCAATCGTCCGCAAGCCGGAGCGGCTGGCCACAGGGCTCGGCATGCTGGCGGCGGCCATCGAATTGCTGGCGCCGCGGATCAACCGGTCGGTCATGAGCGAGGGCTTCCGGATGTTTCCCGAATCCGCGGCGGCGGGCGGCCCGCCCTCGGCCGATGCTGAGGCATCGCCCGCAATGCTGGCGTTCGCCTCGCTGCTGCGCGGCGTGCACTGGTAGCCTTGCAACCATGGAACAAGCGCTTACTAACGATGAGGTATCGGCGGCGCAACGATTGCTGCTCGCGCAGCGCGCGGCCGTGGTCGCGGAAGGGGAGGCGAGCGCGCGCGTGCGCATGGACCGGTTGGATCGGGCCCGACGGCTGCTCGTGTCCCATCAGCAGCCGATCTGTGAGGCTGTCGCCGCTGATTTCGGCCAACGATCTGCGGATATCACGCGCCTGATGGACCTGTTTCCGGCCATCCATGCGCTCAAGTACGCCCGAGGGCATGTGCGGCGCTGGATGCGGCCACAGCGGCGGCGACTGGGATTGCCCATGGGGTTCCCCGGTGCGCGTGCCGCGATCCTGTATCAGCCCCTCGGCGTCGTGGGGCTCATCAGTCCGTGGAATTTTCCCGTGCTGCTGACCTTTGGACCGCTCGCCGGCATTCTGGCGGCGGGGAACCGGTGCTTGATCAAGCCATCGGAGTTGACACCGCGTACTTCGGATTTGATGCAACAGCTGATCGGCCAATACTTCGATCAGACGGAAGTGGCTGTGGTGACCGGAGACATGCAGCTGGCACAGCAATTCTCGCGCTTGCCATTCGATCACCTGATCTTTACCGGCTCGACCGCCGTGGGCCGCCAGGTCATGGCCGCCGCCGGCGAACACCTGGTCCCGGTGACGTTGGAGCTCGGTGGCACATGCCCGGTCGTGGTTGGCCGCTCCGCCGAGCTGGCTCGTGCGGTCGATCG
>Ga0182016_10001250_pt1 | contig 30983 bp, 30 predicted proteins | sample 712S2MmetaG_FD_120491 | JGI IMG/M metagenome (GOLD analysis project Ga0182016, IMG submission 120491) | Permafrost microbial communities from Stordalen Mire, Sweden - 712S2M metaG | ecosystem: Environmental > Terrestrial > Soil > Wetlands > Permafrost | place: Sweden: Stordalen | collected...
CAAGGACATTCTGCTCACAGCTTATGCCAATGTCCCTCTTTCCGGCCCTGCGTTGAACGAACAATCGTTGCACTTCGCGACTGCCGTCACGGACGGAGCTTCTGGCAAGTTGTCTGTTGATCCAAGTGAGTTTCCCAACGATCCATATGTGGATCAATGTCAGAATCTCGGGGCAATTCCTGTGCTTTTGATGATTCCCGATCCGCTTCCGGCAGATAACTCCGGCATCCTTTTTCAAGACTCTTCGTATCAAAACGCCACGGAGAATGGTGCCGGACACTTCACAGGAGAAGCAGAATTTCCGTCGGTTCAGCCGGGACATTATCGCATTCTCGGCGTCGAACTCATGGAACGGAGGAGCGGAGGAATTCTCATTCCCATTGACGAGGTCCTTCCAAAGAGTCACGATGCACTTTTGAAGTTGGCCGCGTTGGGCAGGCCGATAGAAGTCAGCAGCAATCAGCATTTTGACTGGGTTGCCCCGCTTGTAACCGAGAAGTTGATGCAGATTAAGGCTGAAATGGGACTGCTCGCCGCACGTTGATGGAGTGGCAGATTGCTTACTGGAGCAGCCCGCTGCGCTCGTTGAGGAACTCCACAGACTCGTGAGTAGGAGTTTTTGATCGGACCGTTCCTCTGTAGGGAGTGTCCCAGGGATCTCCGCTGACGGCGATCATATTTCGATTTCATAAAATCAAAATTCCCTTGCGCCAATGGTTTCTTAAAGAGCCTACAATTTCCTCCTGCGCCCTGATGTAACTCCGGTTTCCAATAATGCCTTGGAGATTGTCCATGAGGCGCAAATTGTTCCTCTGCGCAACATAGACACGCTCGACAATCCAATGCATCGTGGTAAATAGGAGTGTACGAACGATGTTCGATTCCTGCCACGTTCTTGAATCCTTGCTCGACAGCGAACTGGTTGCAGCCCTCGTGAAGGTGCATCCCATAGCCTTCCCGCAGTTTGCTCATAACGGGCTTGTGGCGGGACTGCGGATCATCGGCAAACTGCGTCGATTTCTGACTTGCGGTCTCGGCGACTATCCGCCTTACGCGGTAAACTCGGAACAGCTATCCGTGCCGCCTCACCACTCTTGAAATGGGGAAGAAATGAGACGGACACGCTATCAACAAGGCAACCTCAAGCTTGCGGAGCGCAAGCGCGGTCCACGCGCCTGGGAGTATCGCTGGTACGAATCCCTGGCCGACGGCAGCCGCAAACGCCGCAGTCTGGTTGTCGGAAGTGTGGAACAGTATCCGAACGAGGCATCGGCAAAACGCGCCGTCGCGTCGCTTTTGGTCAACATCAACGCTGAGAGTCCGCGCTTCAGCCTCGAAGCGGTCAGTGTCCAAACGCTCGTCGAACACTACCGGGAAAAGGAACTGGGCAAGGACTCGAACAAAACCTTCGCAACCTGCCAAACGTACCAGGGCTACTTCAGGAAGTGGATTCTGCCTCGATGGGGAAACTACCGGCTGAAGGATGTCAAATCGGTTGCCGTCGAAGAGTGGCTGCGTTCGCTCGATCTCTCCAACGGCAGCAAGGCGAAAATCCGGAACATCATGCACGCGGTCTTCAATCACGCAGTTCGCTGGGAGTGGCACGACCGGAATCCCATTACGCATGTGCGCCAGAGTTCCAAGCGCAAGAGCATTCCCACAGTGTTGACGCTCGCCGAGGTGGAGGAATTGCTTCTCTATCTCGAAGAGCCGACGCATACCGCCGTTCTGGTAGATGTAATGACCGGGCTGCGGGTGGGTGAACTCCTGGCACTCAAATGGATGGACATTGATTTCGAGAAGTTCGAGATCAGCGTCACGCGGTCCATTTCGCTACAGCATGTGGGCGAATGCAAGACGGAGGCATCGCGCAAGCCGGTTCCATTGGATTCGCGTCTGGCGGAAGCATTGTGGCGCTGGCGCACCCTTTGCGCTTACCCGCAACCGGAGGATTGGGTCTTTGCCAGTCCACACGTCAATGGAACGCAACCATACTGGCCGGGAACGCTCAACCGCTGGCACTTGCAACCGGCAGTGAAGGCCGCCGGAATCCAAGGCCGGATTGGCTGGCACACCTTCCGGCGCACATACGCGACACTTCTCAAAGCGAATGGGGAGGATGTCAAGACTGTGCAGGAATTATTGCGGCACGCAAATAGCTTGGTGACGATGAATCTTTACGCGCAAGCAGTAACGGAAGTGAAGCGTAAAGCGCAGAGCCGCCTGGTGAGCATGTTGCTTGACGACAACCCTCACAACGAGAGCACCGCTGCTATTGGAACAATACGGACGTACGAAAAAATCATCGAAGCGCGTAAGTTGCTGAAATGATTGGCGTCCCCGACGGGATTTGAACCCGTGTTATCGCCGTGAAAGGGCGGTGTCCTAGGCCGGGCTAGACGACGGGGACGCTGATGGGGCGTGATTTCCTGGTCTTGATTGGCCGGAGGCGCCTTCATCAGGCTACCAACTCACGGGGGCGGTGTCAAAGAATGCGATTGAATTGGGAGCAATGGAGGCCGTGGGCAAGCAGATGCCGATGGGCGAGTGTCGGCGGGTGTGGAAGTATGCGCTTTGGGAGTGGGGGAGTAAGGCACTGGAGAGATGAGTATGCCGCGGCGGAGAGCGTGAAATCAGTTTTTAAAGCGCGCCGTGAGGCACCCCTCAAACTAAGATCAATTTTGTTAATTGATTCTTTATTTTCGCAAGAAAGGAAAGACGTTACACTCTTCTTCCCATTCGGGAAACAGTGGCTCGACCACAATATTTTGCGACAATCGCCGGTCGCGAGGCGTCACTATAGAAATGGATCGATTCTATCGATGAACTTCAGCCGGGCAATTGCGTAATAAATCAGAAGCGAGGAAGAGCACTTTGAAAGAGATTCTGAGAATGGGCAGTGTTGTGCTTCTTGGGCTGGCCGTGGCGGGCTGCGAGAAGCATCCGGCGGGCGCGGCCAAGGCCGGGATGCAAGCGATGCCGGTGCAGACGGCGACGGTGACCCTGGAGCCGGTGGCGCAGTCGAGCGAGTATGTGGCGACGATCAAGTCGCGGCGCTCGGCGACGCTGCAACCGCAGGTGAGCGGTGCGTTGACGGAGATTCTGGCGCGTTCCGGCGATCATGTGAAGGCGGGCCAACTGCTGATGACGATCGATCCGCGGCTACAGAAGGCGACGGTGGAATCGGCGCGCGCGACCGAGCGGCAGAAGAAGGCGCTTTTCGATTACAACGAGGTGGAAGTCGAGCGGCAGCACAAGCTGTTCGACGCGGGAGTGACTAGCCGCGACGCCTACGACCAGGCGCGGCAGAGCTTCGAGAACACCAAGGCGGATTACGAGTCGGCGGTGGAACTGCGCAAGACGCAAGAGGCGCAACTGGCCTATTACATGATTCGCGCGCCGTTTGATGGCGTAGTGGGCGATATTCCGGTGCACGTGGGCGATTATGTCTCGGCCTCGACGCTGCTGACGACGGTGGATGAGGGCAAGGATCTGGAGGCCTATATCTACATTCCCACCGAGCGGGCCGGGCAGGCGCGCTCGGGGCTGGATGTAGAACTGACGGACAACGAAGGCAGGCTGCTGGATAAGACGAAGATTAATTTCGTCTCGCCGCAGGTGGACAGCACGCTCCAGGGAATTCTGCTGAAGGCGCCGGTGAGCGCCTCGCCCGAGCTGCTGCGCACGGCGCAGATGATCAAGGCGCGGGTGATCTGGAGCACCTCTCCGATGGCGGTGGTGCCGGTGCTGGCGGTGGTCCGCCAGGGCGGGCAGAGCTTTGTATATGTAGTGCGCCAGCAAGGGCCGATGACGATGGCGATGCAGACCTCGGTCGTGCTGGGCGATACAGTGGGCAATAGCTACGCGGTCACCTCGGGACTGAATCCGGGCGACAAGGTGATTGTATCGAGCACGCAGTTCCTGGTGAATGGAATGCCGGTCATGGCGATGGGCGGCTGAGGAAGCGAGTCAGCCAGTCGGTGGGTCAGCCAGTCAGCGAATAGCCGCATTCATTGGAAAGGAAATAACTCTTGTTTGTCGATTTCTTCATTCACCGGCCGGTCTTCGCCACCGTCTGCGCGCTGCTGATTATTCTGGCGGGCGCGGTCTGCATTCCCAATCTTCCAGTGGCCATGTATCCCAATCTGGCGCCGCCGCAGGTCTCGGTTAGCTGCAATTATGTAGGCGCGAATGCCGAGACGGTGGAGAAGGCGGTAACGATTCCGCTGGAAGAGGCGATCAATGGCGTGGAGGGAATGCGCTACATCAGCTCGTCCAGCACCAACAGCGGCACCAGCGCGATTACCGTAACCTTCCAGACGGGCTACGACCTGGACATTGCCGCCGTGGATGTGCAGAACCGCGTGGCCAGCGCCGAGGGGCGATTGCCGGCGGCGGTGAACTCGACCGGCATCAGCATTACCAAAAGCAACAGCAACTTCGTCTTCGGCGCGGGCTTTTACACGCTGGACGGACGCTATTCGCCGGAGTTCATCTCCAACTACCTGGACGTTTATGTAAAGGATGCACTGAAGCGCGTGCCCGGCGTAGGCGACGTAATCATCTTCGGCGAGCGTAAGTATGCGATGCGCGTCTGGCTGGACCCGGTGCGCCTGGCGGCGCGCAATCTGACGGCCACCGACGTGGTGAATGCGCTCGTCGAGCAGAATGTGGAGATCCCCGCCGGGCAGCTTGGCCAGCCGCCTTCAGATCAGAAGCAGGCCTTCCAGGTTCCGGTGCGCGTGATGGGCCGATTGACGAGCCCGCAGGAGTTCGACAAGATCATCGTTAAAAACTCCGCCAACGGTCTGGTGCTGCTGAAGGATGTGGGCCACTCCGAGGTGGGTGCGGAGGATTACAGTTCCTCGCTGAAGTACATGGGACTGGACGCGAACGGCATCGGCGTCGAGCAGTTGTCGAACGCCAATGCGCTGGAGGTGGATCGTGCTGCCAAGGCCGCGCTTGTCGAATTGTCAAAGAGCTTTCCGCCGGGGCTGAAGTACGCCATCGCCTTCGACTCGACGACGGTGGTGGGCGACTCGATTCGCGAGGTGCTTTGGACGCTGGCGATCGCCGTGATCATCGTCATCACCGTCATCTTCCTCTTCCTGCTCGATTGGCGCGCGACAATCATCCCCGCCGTCACCATTCCGGTTTCGCTCATCGGCACCTTTGCCTTCATCAAGATCTTCGGTTTCTCCATCAACTCGCTGACGCTGTTCGGCATTACGCTGGCGACGGGCCTGGTGGTGGACGATGCGATCGTGGTGATCGAAAATGTGCAGCGGCACATTCATCTGGAACACTCGGACCCGCACGCCGCGACCTCGCGCGCAATGGGCGAGGTGACCAGCGCCGTGATCGCCACTTCGCTGGTGCTGATCGCGGTCTTTGTGCCGGTCTCTTTCTTCCCCGGCACAACCGGAATCTTGTACCGTCAATTTTCGCTGACGATCGCCTTTGCCATCGCCATCTCGGCCTTCAACGCACTGACGCTCTCGCCGGCATTGTCGGCGATGTTTCTGCGCGGCGAAGTGGATCGGCCCAAGCAGTTGGACTTTTTGCACATCGAGCCGCTCTCGCGGCTCTTTGCCCGCTTCATTCACTCGACCGACGCGCAGATCAGCTGGCTTTCCAACACCTACGGCAAGGTGATTCACTCGGCATTGAAGCTGCGCTTTGCTCTGCTGCTCCTCTTCTTCGCCGGGCTGGGAGCCACCGCTTGGGTCTACAACCACGTGCCCACCGGCTTCATCCCGCAGGAAGATCAGGGCTATCTGATGGTGATTGTGCAAGCGCCGCCGGGCTCGTCGCTGGCCTATACCGGCAATCTGGCCGCGCGCGCAGAGGCCATCATCCAAACAAATTCCGACATTGCGGGAGCCTTCTCCATTATGGGCTTCAGCTTCAGCGGCGGCGCATCCAATGCGGGCATGATGTTTATTGCCACCAAGCCCGCCGACGAGCGGCGCAGCAAGGGCCATTCGGCGGCGGACATTGTGGCCGACCTCTCGCCAAAGCTGATGAGTCTGATGTTCGCGCCCAATGGCGGCCTGGTAATGATTGTGGAGCCGCCGGCCGTCAATGGCGTGGGCAGCTTTGGCGGATTCGATTTCGTGCTGCAGGATACGGGTATGAATACGCTGAGCGATCTGGATCGCGTGGCGCATCAGATGGTGGGCGCAAGTCGTCAGGGCCATGAGCTGAGCAGCCTGTACACCTCGTTTTCGGCCAACGATCCGCAGGTGCTGGTGACGATCGATCGCGAGAAGGCCAAGGCGATGAACATTCCGCTCTCGCAGATCAACACCACACTGAGCGTCTTCATGGGCTCGGAGTACATCAACGACTTCGACTTCAACAACCGCACCTATCGCGTGTTTGTGCAGGCCGATCAGCCCTTCCGCATGAAGGCGCGCGATCTGCACAGCTTTTACGTGCGCTCTGACTCCGGCCAGATGGTGCCGCTAGACAATATCGTCAACGTGGCGGAGAGCGCTGGCCCGCCGGTCATCTCGCACTATAACCTCTTCCGCTCGGTCGATATTTCAGGCTCGCCCGCCCCTGGACGCAGCTCCGGCCAGGGATTGGCGTCGATGGAGGCGCTGGCCAAGAAGACGATGATGCCGGGCATGAAGTTCGAGTGGACCGGCCTGACGCTGGACGAGTTGGAATCCGGCGGCAAGGCGCTCATGATCTTCGGCCTGGGCCTGCTGGTCGTTTATCTGACGCTTTCGGCGCAGTATGAGAGCTTCGCGCTGCCCTTCATCATTCTGCTGGCCGTGCCGATGGCTGTGCTGGGCGCGCTGGGGCTGGTGGCGCTGCGCGGTTATGCCAACGATGTCTATTGCCAGATCGGCCTGGTGATGCTGATCGGCCTCTCGGCCAAGAACGCGATTCTGATCGTCGAGTTTGCCGAGCAGTTGCGGCGCAAGGGCCGCTCGATCGCCGATGCCGCGGCCGAGGCAGGCGCGCTGCGTCTGCGGCCGATCCTGATGACCTCCTTCGCGTTTATTCTGGGCGTGCTGCCGCTGGTCTTCGCCACCGGCGCGGGCGCGCTGGGCAGGCGCTCGGTGGGCACCACAATTGTTGGCGGAATGTTACTGTCGACAGTGCTGAACCTGATCTTCATTCCCGTGCTCTACGTGATTCTGAGCCGCCTGCTGGGCCGCGGCGATGCGGCTGCGCCAACCGATCCTTCCGAACCGGAAACGATTGAGGCATAAGCTATCGGAAGTGAACGGCATCTCTGTTTCTCAATACTGAGATGCCGTTCATTGACGAAATATTCGGAAGACCCCTCAATAGTCAAACACATACAATGTGACACGGTGCATTTGTTGGTAACTGCACCATATTTTACTATTGCATCAAAATACTTATTGGTGCATAATAGCTCTATGAGAACCAGCATCACACTCGACGAAGATGTCTACCAGCACGCAACGCTTTATGCCAAGGGGCGGGGCGTCACGCTGAGCACCGCAATCAGCGAAATGGCGCGCAAAGGGGTTGAGGCGATGCAATCAACCAGTCCATCGCCGCGACTCAAACGAGCCCCTAACGGCCTGCTTATCTTTGCCGGAACAGGCAGAACCATCACCCCCGAGATGGTAAAGGAATTTCAGGAGGACGAGATTGAGTAGGCAGAGGTATCTGCTTGACGTGAATCTCTTGATCGCCCTCGCGGAGCCTACGCACATTCATCACCGCTTGGTCATGAAGTGGTTTAATACTCCCGGTCTCGACTGGGGGATTTGCGCTTTTTCCGAAGCCGGCTTTCTCCGAGTTTCGGCGAATCCAAAGGCCGGGTCGTACACCGTAGAGGATGCGACTGCTGTGTTGAAGGGATTGGTCAACCATCCCGGCTATCGGTATTGGCCGATTACCGCCGGTTGGTCGGACCTTACCGAACCGTTCCGCGACAGGGTATTCGGCCATCAACAAGTAACGGATGCCTATTTACTGGGACTCGCCGTAAAAGAACATGGCGTATTGGTCACCTTGGATAAAGCAATGAAATTTTTGGCCGGGGAGCGGTACAGCAAACACTTGCTGGTTCTGGAGTGACTTTGTCTTTCATGCGCTTCAAAAGCTCAATGTTCACTGCGCCTTCTGATGCGCGATCACGTAATCCTTGATCCGGTCATAGACTTCGCCGGAGACGATGCCGTGCTCAAGCAAATCCTGTTTTGTGCGGTAGGGGCGGAAGCGGACGATGCGCCCGGCCCAAACGCGCGTCATGCCGGGAATCTGCAGCAACTCCTCCACACTTGCATGATTGATGTCAATGCGCGACTCCGGCGGCGGAGCTTTTGCCGAGGTCTTGGGAAGGCCGCGCGTGTCGCGATCCTGATACTGCGCCCCCGCGGCCAGGCAGACCAAGATCAGCGCAGCCGCCACCACCGTCGATCGCATCCATCTGCGCACGGCTCCATTCTCCACTCTTGTGCTCGTTGCACGCAAGGAGAATATTTGACACGGATGCCCCTCCTGCCTTATGGTTTGAATCAGATGCAAAGCCACCGCCATCTCGGCCACCCCCATCATCATGGAGCCTCCATGTCGGCGGACTGTCATGGCCTGATGTAAACGGCCAGAGAGATCAAGGAAACCCAAGCCCGCCGGCGACCACGCTGAGCGGGTTTTTTCATGCGCGGCGCCGATCGAAACCCAAAATTCCCCACAAGAAGGAAGAAAATGAGCAACCCAACAATTGATTTTGAAAAGATGGACGGCCTCGTCCCCGGCATCGTCCAGGATGCCCAGACTGGCGAGATGCTGATGCTGGGCTTTTTGAACGCCACCAGCTATGCCAAAACCCTTGAATCCGGCTTCGTCACCTTTTGGAGCCGCACCCGCCAGAAGCTGTGGATGAAGGGCGAGACCAGTGGCAACCGCCTGCGCGTCGTCTCCGCTGCAACCGACTGCGACAACGATACACTGCTCTTTCGCGTGGTGGTCGAGGGCGACGGGCTGGTCTGCCATGAAGGCACCGTCAGTTGCTTCACTAAGCCAATTGCCGTCAGCACAACTTCATCGCAAGCCAACCAGAAAGAGGTTACACGTGGCTAACAAGCTCAGACTCGGCATTCCCAAGGGAAGCCTGCAGGATGCAACCATCGCACTGTTCAAGCGCGCCGGCTGGAATATCTATGCCGACGGCCGCTCCTACTTTCCCTCGATCGACGATCCGGAGATCGAGTGCATGCTGATTCGCGCGCAGGAGATGGCGCGCTACGTCGATCACGGCGTTCTGGACGCGGGGCTGACCGGCATCGATTGGGTCGTCGAAAGCGGTCTCGATCTGACCAGCATCACCTCGCTGACTTACTCCAAGCAGAGCCGGCGCAAGGTGCGCTGGGTGCTGGCTGTTCCGGAAAACTCGGGCTTTGAAAAGGCCGAAGACCTGGAAGGCAAGATCGTTGCGACGGAGTTGGTCGAGGTCAGCAAGCGCTACTTCGCCTCGAAGGGCGTCAACGTGAAGGTCGAGTTCAGTTGGGGCGCGACGGAAGTGAAACCGCCCACGCTGGCCGATGCCATCGTCGAAGTGACCGAGACCGGCAGCTCGCTGAAGGCCAACCGCCTGAAGATTATCGACACGATCATGGAGAGCGAGACTCACCTGATCGCCGGCAAGAAGGCAATGGCCGATGAGTGGAAGCGCGAGAAGATCGCGCAGATTTCTCTGATGCTGCGCGGCGCCATCGATGCGCAATCGCAGGTGGGCCTGATGCTCAACGTCAAGCGCGAAGACTTGGACACAGTGCTTGCCGTTCTGCCCGCGCTCAATTCTCCGACCGTCTCGCAGCTCTCAAACTCCGAATGGGTCGCGGTGAATACCATCGTCGAAGAGCGCGTGGCGCGCGATGTGATTCCGCGGCTGAAGGCGGCCAGGGCGGCAGGCATCGTCGAGTATCCGCTCAACAAAGTCGTGCTGTAACAGGAGCCTGTATGCCGTGCAAAGAATCGAAGAAGGAAGCGATCCGACAGTTCAAAGAGCAAAAACCGCCTGTCGGTACGTACGCGGTGCGATGCACGGCAACAGGCCGGGTTTGGGTTGGAGCTTCCAGAAATCTGGATGCAACCAAAAACGGATGCTGGTTCATGCTGCGCAATGGCAGTCATCAGGATAAGTCTCTCCAGATGGAATGGAACGCACAGAGCGAGAAGGCATTTGAATACGAGGTTCTGGACTCGCTCGACGATGCTGTGCATCCGTTGAATGTGACCGCTCTTCTGAAAGAGAAGAAGTTCATATGGCTCGCTCGACTGGGTGCATCTCCGCTTTTGTGATCCAGCGCAGAGGATGTTTCTTTGCATAACAAATCTATCAATTCGAATCGATAAACACACAGGAGCAGTGGATGAAGATCGTCCGCACAATGGGACGCGGAGCGCGGCAAACGGCAGAATTAATTGCCGCGCTCGAAGTTCGCGGCGGCGAGGCGCTCGATGCCGTGCTGCCCGCCGTCAAGAAGATTGTGAATGACGTGCGCAAGCAGGGCGATCGCGCTCTGTTGCGCTACGCTGCGCAATTCGACGGCCTTGCAGGCGCGAATGCATTACGCGTTGCGCCTGAAGAGATGGCCGCTGCATGGAAGTCCATTGCGCCTTCAATGCAACACGCACTCACAACCGCAGCGGAACAGATTCGCAACTTCGCGGTCGCACAACTGCCGGCATCCTTCAGTGAAGAAACCGTCCCTGGCCTGATGACCGGCCAGCTCGTGCGTCCGCTTGGCGCTGTGGGATGTTATGTTCCCAGCGGCCGTCATCCGCTGCCTTCCACGTTGCTGATGACGGCGATTCCCGCGCAGGTGGCGGGCGTTGCGCGCATCGCGGTGGTCTCGCCCAAGCCCGCGCCGGAGACGCTCGCAGCTGCGCATCTACTGGGCATCACCGAGTTCTATCGCTTGGGCGGCGCGCACGCAATAGCCGCGCTGGCTTATGGAGCCGCAAGCGTCAAGAGAGTGGACAAGATCGTCGGTCCGGGCAATCTCTACGTCACAGCGGCCAAGCGGCTTGTGGCTTTTGATTGCGCCATCGATATGCTCGCCGGGCCCACGGAGATCGTCGTCACCAGCGAGCGCGGCAATGCAAACGAGATTGCATCCGACCTTGTTGCGCAGGCCGAACACGATCCCGAGGCACTGGCCATCTTTATCACCACGCGCGCAGAATTGGCGAAAGAGACCGTCCAAAAAGTAAAAGTGCGCTGCCGAAACAATCCAATCGCGCGTGAGGCACTCGATAAGAACGGCCTGGTCATCCTTGCGTCGAGCGTTGATGAAGCGCGCGCCATCACCAACTGCCTTGCCGCCGAGCATCTCACCGTGGATGCTGCGAGCGATCTCGATTGGGTCGAAAATGCCGGATCTGTTTTCATCGGTCGCTGGAGCGCGCAGCCGATGGGCGATTACATCTCGGGGCCCAATCACACGCTGCCCACCGGTGGCATGGCGCGCGTACGCGGCGGCTTGAGCGTCAACGACTTCGTCAAGCTGATTACTGTGCAGCAATACTCGTCGCAAGCGATGCGCGTGCTCGGTCCGCCGGCTGCGCTGCTGGCCGAGGCCGAGGGACTCATCGGCCATGCTGAGGCTATCCGCACGCGCATTCAAAGGAGAAGACCACGTGGCTGAAGCCGTCCGAGCAGTTTATCCCGCGCCGCGCGCGCGCGTGCAGGCGATGCCGGAGTATCATCCTCCGCTCGGCGGCCGCGACGCCATGCGCCTGGACTTCAATGAGAACACCGTGGCCTGCTCGCCGAAAGTGCGCGAGGTGCTGGGCCGCATCAGCGCGGGCAGCCTGACGCGCTATCCGGAGCGCGCGCCGGTCGAGGCCATCGTGGCCGCGCATCTCGGCCTTGCGCCTGCGCAGGTCGCGCTCACCAACGGCGTCGATGAGGCGATTCATGTGCTCTTCGAGGCTTTTCTCGGAGCGGGCGATGAGTTGCTGTTGCCGGTGCCGACCTATACGATGTATGAGATTTATTCATCGGCTACGGATGCACGAGCGGTCGCAGTCGAGGCCGCCGATGACTTGCAATTTCCCTTCGAGCGGCTGCTCGCGGCCATCACGCCGCGCACCAAGATCATCGCCATCGCCAATCCCAACAGCCCCTCCGGCTCCGTGGCCACGCGCGCGCAGCTCGTGGAGATTGCCCATCGCGCGCCGCAGGCCGTGGTGCTGGTCGATGAAGCGTACTTCCATTTTCACAACGAAACGGTGATCGATCTGCTCGGTGTCATTCCCAATCTGATGATGGCGCGCACCTTTTCCAAGGCCTATGGGCTGGCCGGATTGCGTCTTGGATTGCTGGCCGGTCCGGTCGAGCTAATGCGCTGGGTGAGGCGCGTGCTATCACCGTATAGCGTGAACTCGCTGGCTCTGGCCTGCCTTCCACCCGCGCTCGAGGATTCCACTTATCTCGATTGGTATGTGGGCGAGGTGCAGGCCGCGCGCGCGGAGTTTGAGGCGGCGCTTGATGAGTGTAAAGTTCGCCGCTGGCCCAGCCGCGCCAATTTTGTTCTCGTCGAGATCGGCGCCGAACACAAGGAGTTCACGCGGTTGATGAGTGCGGCAGGCGTGCTGGTGCGCGACCGGTCGAGCGATCCCGGCTGCGATGGCCGCGTGCGTATTACGATTGGAACGCGTGAGCAGATGCGCCAGGCGGCTGTGGCGCTGAAGGAAGTACTGGCAACTCTCAGGTAAGTGAATGCTTGGATTGTGTAGTAGAAGGGTACGGGCTTCAGCCCGTACATTGAACGAGAAGTCTGAAGTGGGGCTTTAGCCCCTGAGGGAATCTTCAATGACCACGGATGTAATCTCGAAACCTGGACCGCGCACCTCAAGCTTTGAACGCAACACCACCGAAACGAAGATTGCGATCAAGCTGACGATTGAGGGCGGCGGGCATTATGAAATCTTCACCGGCATCCGCTTCTTCGATCACATGCTGGAACTCTTCACGCGCCACGGCGCATTCGATCTGGATTTGAAGTGCGAGGGCGATCTGGATGTCGATCAGCACCACACGGTCGAAGATGTGGGCATCGCGCTGGGCGAGTGCTTTGACCGCGCGCTGGGCGACAAGCGCGGCATCCTGCGCGCCGGTTACTTTCTCATGCCGATGGATGAGACGCTGGCGATTGCGGCTGTTGACCTGAGCGGGCGCGCGGCCTTCGCCGTGGACACCAAGGTACGCACGCGGCTGGTCGGCGATCTGCAAACGGAATTGGTGACGGATTTCTTTGAGGGCTTTGCACGCGGGGCGCGCGCCAACGTGCATGTGAAGACGATGTATGGGCGCTCGAATCATCACAAGATCGAGGCTATCTTCAAGGCCTTTGCGCGGGCGATGCGCGTGGCTTGCTCGCGGGATAAACAGTTGGGTGAGATGCTGCCGTCGACGAAGGGTTTGCTATGAGTGCTACTAAAATTCTCCGCGATAAGTCTATGCTGATTGTTCCTCTAGCACTATTTGTGAACCTAATCGCGAATTTTGTAAGGCTGCTATTCCATGAGGACTTTTACGAAGTTGTTGGTTATGGGAATTCGGACAGACCGGCAACCGTTGCGGCTCTTGTATGCGGATTGATTGGCTCTCTCGTCAGCATACTCACCTTGATCTACTCGCTGAAATGTCTCAAGGGTGGATGGAGAGTGATTGCTGTGATCGGTTCACTTCTCACGGGTTACTGGTGGTTGAGCGATGCGGTATGGTGGTTTATACCGTACTGATTTTCATTTCTCGTCACACTTGCGTTTTGAAAGGACCCATCCTATGCGCGTAACGGTGATTGATTACAAGGCGGGCAACCTGACTTCGGTGCTCAAGGCGCTGCGCCACGTGGGCGCGGAGACGCTCGTGACGGATGGCGACCTTGCGCTTGTGGAGACGGCGGAGCGCATTGTGCTGCCTGGCGTCGGCCATTTTCAAGCGACGGAGCGGCTGGATGCGACGGGACTCACCGGCGCGATTCGCGCGGCGATTGCGCGCGGCGTGCCGTTCCTGGGGATTTGCGTGGGGATGCAGTGGCTCTATGCGGGATCGAGCGAAGCGCCCGCGCAGCCGGGGCTTGGAGCCTTCGCGGAATCATGCGAACATTTTTCGGAAAGTCCGGAAAAAGTTCCGCACGTTGGCTGGAATTCTCTGGAAGTGCGCGCCGATTCGCGATTGCTTGCGGGGGTTCAGGCGGGCGAGCACGTCTATTTTACGCACTCGTTTCGAGCGCCTGTCACCGCCGATACCGCGGCTACCACATTCTACATAGAACCCTTTGCGGCGGCGGTGGAGCGCGCGAACGTAATGGGCACGCAGTTTCATCCAGAAAAGTCCGGCGCAACCGGGTTGAAGATTCTCAAGAACTTCCTGGAATTTGGAATCAATGAAGGAAACGGTGTTATCGTATAGGAAATCCAAAAAGGAGGCTTTTATGAAGCCGATAGTTGTCGTTTTTGGAATACTTCTAATGTGTATTTGCTCTGCTTCTGTGTCAGCGCAAATGCTCAACGTCAAGATAATTGACAGGCAGGACAGAGAGGATTCGTATGACTATGCTGCCGTTTACGACAATGTCGCAGTAGGAAGAACCTTCAAGGTTCATGGTGCCACATTTACGTTACAACTTCCTGATGGCAGACTAGCAATAGTTAACTGCGAAAGCAAATTTGCTGAACACATGGCTGGTCCAGCAGGTAATCGGCGTAGTTGTCGTATGCCAGTAGTGGATAGCATTCAAGCTGACTTCAAAGGTGCCAATGCTAAGCTAATTTGGCCAGTCAGTCTAGATGGCAAGAAAATGCAGTCGGAAACATATAAGATACTTGGAATTTTGGACAAGCCAAAATGATAACCAAACGCATCATCGCCTGCCTGGACGTGCATGATGGGCGCGTCGTGAAGGGCGTGCAGTTTGTCGATCTGATTGACGCGGGCGATCCGGCTACGCAGGCGGCGCGTCATGCGCGCGAGGGCGCGGACGAGATTGTGCTGCTGGATATTACCGCAACGCACGAGGGCCGGCAGACGCTGCTCGACACGGTGCGCAGAACGGCGCGTGAGCTGTTCGTTCCCTTCTGTGTGGGCGGCGGCATTCGTACGGCGGATGACGCGGCGCAGGTCTTCGAGGCGGGCGCGGACAAGGTCAGCGTGAACTCGGCCGCGCTGAAGAATCCGCAGCTCATCGACGACATAGGCCGCAGCTTTGGCGCGCAGGCCGTGGTTGTGGCCATCGATGCGCGGCGCGATCCGCAGGCAGCCGATCCGGTGCGCGAAGCCCAAGTTTATGTCCAGGGCGGGCGCAAGTTGGCCGGAAGGCGCGTGGTGGAGTGGGCGCGCGAGGCCGAAGAGCGCGGCGCGGGCGAGATTCTGTTAACCTCGATGAATTCTGACGGAATGCGCACGGGCTTTGATTGCGAGCTGACCGCGGCGGTGAGCGAGGCGGTTGGCATTCCGGTGATTGCCTCGGGCGGCGCGGGAACAGTGGAGCATTTTGTCGATGTCTTTGGGCGCGGCAAAGCTGATGCGGCGCTGGCCGCGAGTATTTTTCATTTTGGCATTTCGAGCGCGCGATCGCTCAAAGAAGAGCTCGCCAAGGCGGGCGTCTCGGTGAGGCTTCCATGCTGATTCCTTCGATTGATTTGCTGGGCGGACAGATTGTTCAGCTTGTGCAGGGCGAAAAACTGCGACTAGCCTTTGACGACTTTGAATACTGGATTGAAAAGTTCTCGCGCTTTCCGCTGGTGCAGTTGATTGATTTGGACGCGGCGATGCGGCAGGGCGACAACTCAGCGCTGGTGGCGCAGATTGCCAAGCGGCTGCCGGTGCAGGCGGGCGGCGGCATAGCTACGATTGAACGCGCGCAGCAGGTTCTGGATGCGGGAGCGCAGCGCGTGATTATCGGCTCGGCACTTTTTTCCGCAGAGGGCGCGGTGAACACCGACTTCGCAACATCGCTTGCAGCCAGCGCTGGTGCGGAGCGCGTAGTCGCCGGCATCGACACGAAGAGCGGACGCATAGCAGTAAAAGGTTGGAAGGCGCAAGTGGAACTGACGCCCGACGATGCGATTCCGCAGCTCGATCCGCACGTCAGCGCATTCCTTTATACGCACGTGGATGGCGAAGGGATGCTGGGCGGCTTTCCGATTGAAGTGGCCGCGCGGCTGCGCAAGCTGACAGCCAAGCAACTCATCGTCGCCGGCGGCATTCGCTCGCAGCAGGAGGTGGATGCGCTGGACGCGCTGGGCGCGGATGCGGTGGTGGGCATGGCCGTCTACACGGATTTGCTGAAGGTTTAATTCTGCTTCTGTGCTTCGCCGATGGCGCGGCTGGTCTCGACGCGCGAGGCGCGCAGCAGGCGCGCAATTTGTTTTAGATGAAGCTGCACGGCATAGGCGCGCAGAATCTCAGCCTGCGAAAATTGGAAGCCCGTGTGCCGCACCTCGGCCATGCGCGCCTCCACTTGCGCAATGTCTTCCTCCAGGTGCAGTCCCGACGGAGGAATGTGAAAGCGCCAGGCGTGCGTGCACTCGGCGATATATTGAAAGCCCGCGCGAATATCGATGGCCAGCCGTCCCAGAGCCGGCTCCAATTGCTGCGCATAGTGATCCTCATGACTGTCTTTCACCGCCAGTTCCAGTGCAATCAAGACATCGAATTGCGAGCGCCCAAACTGCGAGAGCATGCCCAGTCCCTCGCGCCATCCTGGTCCGCCGGAGGGCTCATTGCGCGCGGCCTCCTGCAATTGATTGTTCGCGCGCCGTTGCGCAAGATAATCGTTGCGCAGTTGTTGTAGATTCCCGGATGGCGCGCCGCGAAAGCCTTCAAAAATTGCCTCGAAGAATGCGCCCAGCAATAAAAACTCCTTGGCCAGTCCGTCGCGCAGACGCAGCCGCGCGCGGTCGGGAAAGACCAGAGTGGAGATGGCCAGCGCCACAAGAATTCCTAGAAGAACCTCCAGCACACGATGCAGCGCCAGCGTCCAATGCGAGCCTGTCTTCACCAGCATGATGATGGAGATGGTCACTCCCGCCAGCCGCGAACTGTTGCGCAGGCCCAGCAGGCCGCAGACAATCACCGCCAGAAGAACAGCCGCAAGATAATTCCACGGCAGTGCGCCGAACTGTGTAAAGACGAAGCCGAAGAATGCGCCGATCAGCGTTCCGTAGATGCGGTTGCGCGAGGCCGAAACGGTGGCGCCGAAGTTGGATTGCAGCACGATGATCGCGCTGATCGCTCCCCAATAGCCGTCCGTCAGACCGAAGCGCATCGCGATCCACCAGCAGAGCGCAGCGGCCAGCGCCGTCTTTGCCGCATGAATCAGCAGCCGTTGCCGCTCCCAATTGAGCAGCCCACAATCCGCACTCTTCTCCATGCGCAGTTGGATGGCGAGCTGCTGTTGGGCGCGAGTTTTGTCAGCCTTTAGTCGCATGGATACAATCCACGATGCACGAAGCTCATACAGATAGGATGCAGCATTGCCGCGGGCGGCGCAGTGATTCTTCTCACCAATCATTGATCCTGTTTGTATTGAACCGGCACATTGCCAATTGGCGCCGATTGTGTAGCATGATCTTATGGTGCGTGTCGGATACCCAGCGATATTATCGGCAGAGTTGTTCAAAGATTTTCCCGCGGAAGTCGAATTGATTGCCTTGCCCGATGGTCTCGACCACGATGTTGAGATCGACGTGTGGATCCCCGACCCCTATCCAATGCGGGCCGTGCGCATCTGGCCGCGGTTGCGCGGCGTGCGCTTGGTCTTGTCGCTGATGGCCGGCACGGAGTGGATTCCTGCAACGGTGGGTCCGCGCGTGACCATCTGCAACGCGCGCGGCGCGCACAATGTATCGACTGCCGAGTGGACCGTGGGCGCGATTCTGGCCATGCTGAAACACATTCCATTTTTTCTCGACGTGCAGCGCGACGGAATGTGGAAGCGGCGCTTCGAGGCTCCTGCGCGGTATGCGAAGATCAGCGGCGATCAGCGGCCGCTCTATCCCCCAGTGATGCTGGAAGAGCTGACCGGCAAGCGTGTTTTGTTGATTGGTTACGGCGAAATCGGCAAGGAGATCGAGCGGATGCTTGCGCCGTACCGCGTGGAAATGACGCGTGTGGCGCGGAGCGCACGTGATGGAGTTCGTGCGGTGAGCGAACTCGACAGCCTCTTGCCGCAAGCAGAGATTGTAATACTGATTCTTCCCGCGACGGCCGAATCGCATCATCTGATCGGTAGCCGCCAACTAGCGTTCATGAGACAGGGCACGCTGCTGGTGAACGCCGCGCGCGGGCCTGTCGTGGACACCGATGCATTGGTGGAGGCGCTCAACTCAGGCCGCATTCGCGCCGCTCTGGACGTGACCGATCCGGAGCCATTGCCTGAAGGACATCCGCTGTGGCGTTGTCCGAATCTGCTGATTACACCCCACGTGGCCGGGTCCACTCCGCAGTTTGCGCCGCGATCGTTGAAGATTGCGGCCGATGAATTGCGCCGCTATATCAACGGCGAGCCATTGCATAATGTAGTGCAAGCTGCCGTCTAGCAGGCCGGAGCGGCCGCTTCTATTGGCGATTCCGAAGCCAGCATCGCTCGCTGCCACTCGCGCAATCCCATGACGGACAAAACTACAAGGATCGCATAGAGCAGGGCGGTCGCCAGCAAGTTCTGGTAGATAAACTCGCCAACATAGATCACGTTCACCACAATCCACAGCCACCAACTGGCGATATGCTTGCGCGACTCCCACCAACTGCCGATTACGCTGTAACTCGTCAAAGCAGAATCCAGATAAGGAAGCGCGGCGTGAGCATGTCTCATCCAGACGCCTAAAGCAATGCTTCCCGCGGCTCCGGCAGCCACTCCGGCGATTAGACTGGGCCCGGACAATCGAACCACGCGCACCTCGCCGACTTGGCGCAGACCGCGCTCCCAATACCACCAGCCGTAGAATAACAGCGGCAAGCCGCCAAGCTGTAGCAGTGCATCCGCATATAACCTGGCCCGATAAAAAACTACTAAATAGGCAAGTAGTGCAATCAATCCAATGGGCCAGCAGGCAATCTTGCGCTTCATCGTGAGCCATGTACTTATCAAGGTCGTGAGAACTCCCACGACCTCGATCCAATTCGCAATCAAGTAATTACCGAGCGAAATCCAGTGCATTATTCTCCCACTCTCTTTCGCGTCCCGGCCCAGCCGCGAATTGCATTCAATAGTTTATTTCCACCATTTCTGCGATACCAGCGCGCATGGCCCACAAGATAGTCTTCCACACAAACGCGGGCGTTCATCTCCGAGTGCAGCACGCCGAGAAAATAATCCGCCTCGGTGAGCGCGAACTCCGCGTGGCAAACCGCGGTCATCGGCGCCAGAGCCTCGGCTTCACCCTCTGTAAGCGGCCGTACGGATTGATAGCCGCTCAGTAGTGAGTTGAGTTGATCGAGATGCACCGGCACGTCTTCTGTCTTCTTCAACTCCAACCACTCGACGATGCTGCGCTCAATGGCATGAGCCAGATCGTGCACGGCATTGGTGCGGTCTGCGAGCCCGAAGTCGATGATAGCCGCAACCTGCGCGTGATCGCCGCCAGCGCTCCAAAGCAGATTCGACCCGTGCAGATCGTTGTGCGTCCACAACGGCTCCAGCGCGGGCGACTGCATTCTCAACTCGGAGTGAAAGGGCGCGAGTAATTCAAGCGCTTCATTGCAGCGCGCACGCACATTCGAGTAATCCGCCAGCGATGGCCGCTCTGCAAGATAGCGATCCATTGCCGCAGATGGATGATCATCGGCAAAGATCGTAAAGCCGGCGACGAGCGGGCGCGCTTTGCGTCGTGGCGCATCGTTGCCTTGCGCGGCCAGATGCAGACGCGCCAGTGCAGCTCCCGCAGAATGCGCATGGGTAGTTGAACGAAAGGGAGTCCAGGAGAGCGCGTCCTCGTAGAGGTCCACGCCCGGCGGCGCTTCATGCACCTCGTAACTCCATTCACCGCGCTCGATGGCCGTCTCGCCGGAGGCGTCGGCGAAGATGAACGGAACCGGCGCGCCATGCTCGCGCAGATAATTCATGAAGCGATGCTCTTCAAGCAGGCCTTCGCGGTCGCGCACAGATCCATGATGCCGCTTGATGAAGACGCGTCCCGTGCGCGTGGCCACCACGCTGGCCGATGAAAAGGGACGCGGACTGACCGAGAGAATTTGCACGGCCTCGCCACAGCCGAGAAATTCGTCCAGCAGTGCGCGCGCCTCGGCCAGCGTGAGCGGCGGCCAGTCGGCATCCACGCGCGTGCGATCCATGCCATGCGTCTTCGCGGTCGCGCTTATCGTGTCTTCACTCATCAACTGCTCTTATCCTAAAATGTGTAATGCGCGGAGAGCTTGACCGTAGTAGGCGCGCCCAGCCAGAGGAAGGTATCGCCATAACTCGCCCCGGTGTCGCTCCAGTAGCGCTTGTCTGTGATGTTATTGGCGTAGAGGCGGAAGGTGATGCGCCCCTGATCCCCGCCCGGCGTATAGCGCAGGCCCATGTTAAAGAGATTGTAACCCGGTACGCTGACAGTGTCGTCGCGTATCGCCTCCTTGCGGCCCGTATAACTCCAGCCGGGAAGCAGATGCAGCCCGCGCACCCGTGGCAGCGTGAGATCGGCAAACATGGTGGTATGCAGATGCGGCACGTTGATGATTTGTTTGTTGTTGTAACTTGGCGTGCTGGAATCGCTGGAAATTGCGCGTATTCCCATCGCCGAGGCAGTCAGGTGCAGCCAGTCCGCCGCCTTGCCCTCCGCATTCAACTCGATTCCATTGTGCGTCTCGCGCCCATCGGACTCAAAGCATGGGGTGCCAGCTGAGTCATTGCAAAATTCATTTTCGAAAGCGTTCAGTGTGGTGGTGAGCGTCTTTGGATACATAAACGGCGCGCGCATATGAAACAACGCAGTCGTGAGCAAAATGCGCTGGTTGGGCTCATACTTTGCGCCTATCTCAGCCTGACGCGTGAAGAAGGGATCCAGATACTGGTTTGAGTTATCCACCCACCACGGCGCCTGCGGACCGAGCGAGAGCATGACTCCATAATTGCTGTAGAGCGTAAGGTTTGCTATCGGATTGAAGGTAACTGCGTACTGCGGCAGCCAGATTGACCGATCCGTAAGATTTGGCAATGTGGGTGCGGAATAAATCGGATTGTTCAACGGGTCGAGCGTTGTCGGGCAAGGATCCCCCGCCGGTCCTGGCACATTGTTGAGAGTGGGTGTGCAAGGGGTTGTGGCCTCCACCGAGTAGTTATGATCGTTCAGCCAGTCTTCGCGTCCGCCGATGAGCAACTGAACGCGTCCTGGCAGATGAATTCGGTCTTGAATGATTGCGCCGGATTGATGGCTGTTTACCCATAATCTGCGCGGGCCGGCGGATAGCAGCGGTGATTCGATAGGAACGGGCGTGATTGGATCGTAGATGTTTTCGGAGCCAACATACTTGTAAACCGAGCCGTCCTGAATCGTGCCATAGGAAGGATTTGCATAGGAGTAATAACCCGGCAGCTGCACGCTGCGCAGGAATAACTCGCCACCTGCGGTCACATCCTGTGTAATGGCTCCTGTCTTGATGTGGCCTGTGATCATCGCCTCTGCCTGCGCATCGATGCGCAACTCGCCGGGATTGCGATAGTCGTAGATTCCATACGTTCCGTCTGGGCAGAAGAAGTAAGCGAGCGCATCGGGCGCGCCAGGGCAGGCAACATTGCCATTTACGTCAAGCGGCGTGCCATACGCATAAATCACATTGTCCTGAATCAGCGAATGGCTGTAACTCGTCGCGGCAAATGCCTTCCAGTTTTTCGTCAGTGTGTAGTCCAGCCGCGCACCGGTATTGAAGGTGTCGTAGGTGTCTGGAGGGCCCCAGGGCTGGTCGCCCGGCATCGTCGAGGTATAAACCTGCCGGTTGTCCAATGCCGTTGCGTGCAGATTCGGCACCGTCTCCCCGCCCAGCAACTGGTAGCCGCTGCCATCGCGTTCGGTCTTGTGCTGGTACTCGAAGTCTCCCTTCAGAATCGCCTTCGAATTGATCCGCCAATCCGCTGCACCCGCGCCCATCGCGCGCCATCCATTGGTGTCATGCATGTAACTCATGATTCGTTCGCCGGCCAGATTCACCCGCGCGCCCGCTTGCTTTCGGCTGCCGAAGAGATGGCCCAGATCGACCGCGCCATAGGCGGTTCCGCGCTGATCGGTCGCAGTATCGATGGCCTTGATCGTTGCCGGGCGCTTGGTCACATAGTCAATCAGCCCGCCCGCCGCGGCCACGCCGCTCTCCACGCCGGCAATGCCTTTCAGAAACTCGACGCGCTCTTTGTTTTCCAGCGGCACATCCTGCTCACCCGCAATCGTCATTCCGTTGATCTCAAGTCCCGTGGCCAGATCGATGGAAAAGCCGCGAATCTCATAGACGCCGTAGTAGCCCACCGGTACGTAATCGTCGCCGATCGAGGCGTCGTTCTTCACCACGTCGGAGAGCAGGCGCGCGCCTTGATCGTTGAGCAGATCGCGCGTGACGACAGTGGCAGAGAGCGGCGTCTCCAGCAGCGTTGCGCCGTCCAGCGTGCCCACTGTCAGATCTTGCGGAAGATAATTGTCCTCGACTTCGCCATGCACCTCAATTGATGTGTGCAAGGGCGCAATCTTCGGCTTGGGCGCGGTTGCATCTGTAGCGGCGGCAGGCGCGGAGTTATCGGCGGGCGCGGAGCTTTGCGCGATGGCGCTCAATGGCGCAACAAGAGAGGCGAGCAAGGCTGCGATGGAAACGGCGCGGAAGGGCAGTGCGGCAATGAAACGAGACATGAATTCCCCTTGTCTAAATCGGATGAAACAAGAGAACTCACGCGAGGATGCGAAGAAGACTGCCAGAATTGGAAAGCTTCCCACGCCGGTATTATCCGGATCGGGTTCGAGGGTATCTCTCAGCCCCACTCTCGTGGAGCACCCCTGTTTCAATGTTCTTATTGAAACACTTTTATTCGCGATTGGCAAGTTATCTAGCTGGCATTTACTTGTCATCAATGCAGATTCAGATACTCTATCAATCCGCTTTCCTGCTGATATTCAGCAGCACGCCGATACTCGCCAACGTGAAAAATACCGATGTGCCGCCCGATGAGATTAGCGGCAGCGGAATGCCTTTGGTGGGCACAAGCGCGAGCACCACGCTGATATTAAAGAAGGCTTGCAGCAAAATCGTCATCGTGATGCCGAAGGCCGCGAGCCGCGCGAAGGGATCGAGCGAGCGGAAGGCGGTGCGCAGGCCGCGATAGGCGAAGAGTGCGAAGAGCGCCAGCAGAATGAGCGAGCCGATCAGGCCCGTCTCCTCGGCGATGTTGGCGAAGATGAAGTCGGTCGAGGCTTCGGGAAGAAAGAAGAGCTTCTGCTGGCCGTTCATGAAGCCGCGGCCGGAGAGTCCGCCCGCGCCCACGGCGATCAGCGACTGACAGACGTGATAGGCAGGGCCGCTGGTCACTCGTGAATCGCAATTGGGATGAAGAAAGACCAGCACGCGCTGCAATCGCCAGGGAACAAATACGAGCAGCGCGATAAGCGGCGGCAATACGGCGCCGATGCCGATGAGCAGATACTTCCACGGCATTCCGGCCAGGAAGAGCATCAGCCCGGTGACGCCGGCCAGCACCAGTGCGGTGCCCAGATCGGGCTGGCGGACAATGAGCGCGCACAGGACCAGCGGGATCAGCGCGGCGCGCAGCAGCGTCTTGCGGCCCTCGTGCACCCGGTCCAGGCGCGTCGATAGAAACCAGGCAAGGAAGAGCACCAGTACAGGCTTGGCGATCTCCGATGGCTGAAAGGTGACCAACCCGCCGATGTGAATCCAGCGGTGAGTGTTTTTGGTGGCGGGCAAGACCAATGCCAGCGCCAGCAGCGAGATGGTTGCCACCAGCGCGGAGTAAACAAAGAGCGGAGATTTATAAAGGTTGTAGTCGATGAAGGAGAGAAGCATCATGACCGCGAGGCCAAGGACGGCCCAGCCGGATTGCTTGCCGGCCATGGTGAAGAAGAAGTGATGGTTCTCCTGCGCGATAATGGCCGAGGCAGAGAAGACCATCGCCAGGCCGAAGACGACCAGCAGCACGGTCGCGAAGAAGAGCCATTTGTCGACGCCGGAGAATTTGGCCATTGCCGTTAGTCCCTCAACTCTTTCACCAACTGCTTGAAGACTCGTCCGCGATGCTCGTAGCTTTCAAATTGATCGAAGCTGGCGCAGGCCGGGGCGAGCAGCACCACCTCGCCGGAGCGCGCGGCGGCGAAGGCCGCGGCCACAGCCTTCTCCAGCGTTTCGCAGGAGTAGAGTGAGACCACGCCGCGCAGCTCGGACTCGATTTTTCCAGCGGCCGCGCCAATGGTGTAAACGGCGCTGACGCGCTCGCGCAGCAGCTCGCCGAGCACAGTGTAGGGCGAGCCCTTGTCCTTGCCGCCAAGGATCAGATGAATGCCGCCGCTGAAGGCCGCGATGGCCTTGGCTGTGGCGTCCACGTTGGTGGCCTTCGAGTCGTTGTAGAAGGCCACGCCGTGGCGCGTGGCGACATACTCCAGACGATGCTCGACGGCCTGAAAGCTCTCGACGGAGGAGCGAATGGACTCCGCGGAAACGCCGGCCAGCCGCGCGGCGCAGACCGCTGCCAACACATTCTCAATGTTGTGTGCGCCCTTGAGAGGAATTCCGCTGAGCGGCATCACGTATTCTGTGGCGGCATTCTCGGCGGCGCGATAGACGACAGCTCCTTGCTGCAGCCATGCTCCTTGCGGAACCGCATGCTCGATCGAAAACCAATAGATTCGGGCGGTCGAGCGCGCGGCTGCCTCCTCGCAGGGAGTGTTGTCGGCATTCAGCACGAGCGAGTCTTCGGCGCTCTGCGCGGCGAAGATGCGCTCCTTGGCCGCGGCATAGTTTTCAAAGCTGCCATGACGGTCGAGGTGATCGGGTGTGATGTTGAGAATGACGGAGATTGCGGGATGAAAATGCTGGGTGGTTTCGAGCTGAAAGCTGGAGACCTCGAGGACCGACCAGCTTGCGTCGGTGCTGTCGTCGATGAGTTCGATTACAGGTACACCTATATTGCCGCCGACGAGCGTCTGCAGACCGCCCGCCGCCAGGATTTCGCCCAGCAGCGTGGTGGTGGTGGTTTTGCCGTTGGAGCCGGTGACGGCCAGGATCTTGCCTTTGAGGAAGTGCGCGGCGAGTTCGAGCTCGCCGATGATGGGCAAGCCCAAGTTGCTCGCTTGTACAAGCTCCGGTGTATTGAGCGGCACGCCGGGCGAGACGACGATCAGATCTTGCGAGTGGAAGGTATGCATGCCGTGGCCGCCGGCCTCGACGATGATGCCGGCTTCGAGCAGCGAGGGAATCTGCTGGGCCAATTGGTCTGCCGAGCGCACATCGGAGACGGTGACCTGAGCGCCGCGCCGCCGCAGAAACAACGCCGCCGCGCGGCCGGATTTTCCCAGACCGACGACGAGAACTTTTTTGTCTTTTAGATCGAGCATCGAGAGACTTCCCCAGGCTTCGGCGATATTTTCATTGTGCGCCAATCGCCGCCGGTTTAACGCAGTTTCAGCGTGGTGAGAGCAAACAATGCAAACACCAGCGCGCCGATCCAGAAGCGTACGATGACCTTGGACTCGCGCCAGCCCAATTGCTCGAAGTGGTGATGCAGCGGGGCCATCTTGAAGATACGCTTGCCGTTGCGCAGCTTGTAGCTGCCCACCTGGAGAATCACCGAAGCCGCCTCCAGGATGAAGATGCCGCCGATGAAGGGAAGCAGCAGCTCCTGGCGAATGATGACGGCGACCGTGCCGATGGCTCCGCCCAGGGCGAGCGAGCCGACGTCGCCCATGAAGATCTCCGCCGGGTGGGCGTTGTACCAGAGAAAGCCGATCGAAGCGCCGACCATCGAGCCGCAGAAGACGGTCAGCTCGCCGACCATCGGCATGCGCTGGAGTTCCAGGTAGTCGGCAAAGACGACGTGGCCGCTGACGTAGGTGAGCACGGCCAGTGCTCCGGCGGCGATGATGGTGCAGCCGATGGCCAGCCCATCAAGGCCGTCGGTCAAGTTGACCGCATTCGACGAGAGCGAGATGAAGAGCATCACGAAGAGGACGAAGGGCAGAAAGGCCAGCAGGCCTAGATGCGGAATAGATCCAAGCCAGTGCCACTGCAGATCGGGGTGCCAATTCTTGATGAAGGGCACGGTCAACTGCGTGGAGAAGAGCTTGAACTGTTCCATCACCACAAGCGCCGAGGCGACGATGGCTCCGGCAAGAAACTGATAGAGCAGCTTGGCGCGCGCCGTCAGGCCCAGGCTCCGCTTCTGCACGACTTTGATGTAATCGTCGGCAAAACCGATCGCACCGAAGGCGAGCGTGGAGAAGACCACGATCCAGACGAAGGGGTTGGTGGGGTCGGACCACAACACCGTCGGCAGCAGAATGGCGATGGCGATCAGCACTCCGCCCATCGTCGGCGTGCCGGATTTTTTCAGATGCGATTGCGGCCCATCGTCGCGCACATACTGGCCGATCTGAAACTCGCGCAGCTTTTGAATCACCCACGGCCCGATGAAGAGCGCAATCAGCAGCGCCGTGCCCGAGGCAAAGGCGGTGCGGAAGGTCAGATAGCGGAAGACGCGAAAAGGGTGAAAGAACGGAAAGAGCTTTTCGTAGAGCAGCCAGTAAAGCAAGGGGCCTCCTGAGCCGGCTTGAGGCGGGATTCACCTTGATTTTACTAGGGCGAGGTTGCGGCGGGGCGTGGAAGCCGGGTTACTGTTTTGACGCCTGCTGCCGTAACAGCTCAGCTGCGAAAACTCGCTCGCGCCGGCAATGCAGTATTATCGTCATCTCGGTTCGACGATCATGAGTTCCTTCAGAAAACAATCAGGATTTTTCATGCGTTTTCGTACGACTTTGGAGAGCCTCGATTGCTCGCTCCAGATGCACGCCGCGCGAGCCTTTCACCAGCGCCACATCGCCCTTGCGTAGATTTTTCTTGAGCCAGCGGCCCGCGGCTTCGGCGTCGGGCAGAAACAGCGCGGCCACTCCGCCAGAGCAGGCGGCGGCGGCCAGATACTCGGCGTTGCCCTGGACGCCGACGACCAGATCGAGCCCTGCTTCGGCGGCGGCGCGTCCGCACTCCGTGTGCAATGCCGGACCATGCTCGCCCATCTCCAGCATCTCGCCGGCGACGAGAATGCGGCGCTTGGCGGGGCGCGCGGCCAGCGTGCGGATCATCGAGCGCAGCGCCTCGGGGTTGGAGTTGTAGCTGTCGTTGAGAATCGTCGCGCCGTTTACTTCGATCACTTCACCACGTTTGTCGCAGGTGGTCAGTGCTTCGAGAGCCTTGGCCGCGGCCTCCGCATCGACACCGGCTTCGAGAGCCACGGCCAGCCCAGCCAGCGCATTCAGCGCGTTGTGCGCGCCTAGCAGATGGAGCGTCAGTGAGCCCTCCTGCTCTCCGGCGCGATAGCGAATGTGCAATCCATCAAGGTCTTCGGCTACCTCGATCAGTTGCGGATCGGCGCAAGGCCCAGAGCCGAAATAAACCGCGCGCCCATGAAAGTCGCGGCCAAACTGCGAAACGTACGGGTCGTCGATGTTGAGGAAGACGACGCCGTTCTCCGGCAGCGCGTCCACCAATTCGAATTTGGCGCGCGCAATGCCGGCCTGTCCGTCGGCAAAGTTTTCGATATGCGCGGTGCCCACGTTGGTGACGACGCCCCAGTCGGGCGAGGCAATCAGCGCTAGCGCTGCGATCTCGCCCGTGTGGTTCATGCCCATCTCGATGACGGCAATCTCGTGCTCCGGCTCCAGACGCAGCAGTTCAAGAGGCAGGCCGAAGTTGTTGTTCTTGTTGCCGCGCGACTTGAGGACGTTGAAGCGCGCGCCGAGCGCCGTGGCAATCGCCTCTTTGGTCGTGGTCTTGCCGGCCGAGCCGGTGACGGCAACCACGCGCTTCGCCCACTGGCGGCGCACGTGCGCGGCCAGTGCCTGCAGGGCCATCAGCGGATCTTCAGCGATCAGCAGCGGTAGTGCCAGCGCCGCATCGGGCAGCGCGGCCACGCGTGCGCGCGCCACTACAGCGCCCACGGCTCCGCGCTCGGCGGCAGCGGCGACAAAGTCATGGCCGTCGAGCCGCTCACCGCGCACGGCGAAAAAAAGCTCGCCGGGAGCAACGGTGCGCGAGTCGATCGAGTAGCCGCTCACCATCAGCGCTCCGGCATTCTCCACGCTCGATGGCGCTTCCAGCACCGCGCCCGCGCCAATCGCCGCTTCCGCAACTGTGAGTTTCATTGCTCACCACCATATCCGATTTCGCCGAGCGCGGAAAGCGCAATCGCAACATCGTCGAAGGGAATCGCCGTGAAGCCGATGATCTGCTCCTTCTCGTGGCCCTTGCCGGCTAAGAGAACCACGTCGCCCGCCTTGGCTTCGGCGAGCGCCAGACGAATCGCTGTGGCGCGGTCGGGCTCGATGGTGTAGCGTGTGCCGCTCGACTTCAATCCCGGTTCGATCTCGGCTAAAATCGCCAGCGGTTCTTCGCTGCGCGGATTGTCGCTGGTGGCCACAACAAAGTCGCTGCCCAGCCCCGCGGCCAGGCCCATCTTCGGCCGCTTGGTGCGGTCGCGGTCGCCGCCGCAGCCGAAGAGCGTGATCACGCGTCCGCCCGATTGCGCCGTCATCTGACGGGCAAGCGCGGTCAGATTCTGAAGTGCATCGTCGGTGTGCGCGTAATCCACAATCACGGTGAAGGGCTGGCCCGCATCCACCGATTGAAAGCGGCCGGGAACGGGCTTGAGCAGCGGAATAAATTCGATAAGATCGGCAAACGCTACGCCGCGCGCGTGCGCCGTCGCCAGGGCGGCCAGCAAATTGAGAATGTTTACCTCGCCGGCCAAATGCGATTCCACTTTGGCCGCGCCCGCGGGAGTTTCAATCTCCAGCTCCGCGCCGCTCGGCGTGAGTGTGTGCGCGGCCACGCGCCAATCGCCCTGGCCGATTCCGTAGCTGCGAATCTCCGCTCCGGCCGTGCGCGCAGCCTCGGCCAACTCTGCCGCGTGCGGGTCGTGCGCGTTAATCACCGCGACGCGCGGCGCCGGGTAGCGCGTGCCGTCGAAGAGCAGCCGCTTGGCGGCGAAGTACTTCTCCATCGTCTGGTGATAGTCCAGGTGGTCGCGCGTGAGGTTGGTAAAGACGGCCACATCAAAGTTGATTCCAGCTGCCCGGCCCTGATCGAGCGCATGGCTGGAGACCTCCGTCACCAGCTCAGTTGCTCCGCGCCCGACGCCCTCGGCCATCAGCTCATACAGGTCGCGCGACTCGGGCGTGGTGTGAACCGACGGCCTCACCTCGCCGGCCACATGATATTCGATCGTTCCGACAAGGACCGTATTGCGCGCAGCAGCGTTCAGCAGCGCTTCGATCAGAAAGGCCGTCGTCGTCTTGCCATTCGTTCCGGTAATTCCGGTAGCCGCGAGCCTGCGCTCCGGATGGCCGAAGAACGCGGCTGAGGCCTGCGCCAGCGCAGTGCGGCCATCTTCGACCTCAAGCAGCGGCAACTCCGGCGCGAAGACCAGCAGATGATCAAAGCTATGCGCCGAGTCGGTGATGATGCCCAGTGCGCCCGCCGCTCGCGCCTTTTCAATGTAGCGATTGCCGTCGGTCGAGCCGCCCTTCATCGCCACAAAGACCGCGCCGGGGCGCACCTTGCGTGAGTCGTACTCGATGCCGCTGATCGCCTCCGAAGAGTCGCCGCTCGCGCCCACCGCCGTCACTTCCGCTGCCAGTTCTTTCCAATTCATCACGAGTTCCATTGTAGATTGTTATGCTCGAATCAAATGGCATCAGATGTAATATGCTTTTATGGCCGAGGAGATGATCCCATTCATCTACGAGGGATTACAACGGAGATTGGGCAGTTTTCCGGTCAGTGACTTTGTGCGAGCTTACGCGAAAGCGTACTTCGAAGCAGACGTTGAAACCATCACGTCGCTGCGGAAACTGCTCGGAGTCTCCTCGAAATATATTGATCCTGAGGATCACGGTGAACCAAACGCAATGATTGGCGCGCCGAATCTGCCGCGTCCGTCCTTTAACTCTGGATCAATTGCCCTTTCGCTACCAAACAATCCTGAACCTGATAATTCTTCTATATAGATGGCGAGGGATTGAGCCAGATCGACAAGGCTGATCGACGGTACAAAGAACATCTCCAAACGCTTGAGATCAAGGAGTAACGAATTTGTACAGACCCATACCGGTTGAAGAAGTGATTGCTCGCCTGCCGTTGGATGAGCAAGAGGCGATTTGCCAAGCGTGGCGCGGAGCTGCTGGCCAAGCTGGAGCGGCGCATGACGCTGGCCGCTCTTCGCAAGGAGCGCAAGATCAGCCAAGCGACAGTGGCTGAGGCGCTGGGGATCGGGCAGATGCAGATTTCGCGGCTGGAGAAGCGCAAGGATCCGCGCCTCTCCACGATGGCCCGCACCGTGGCGGCGATGGGCGGGCACCTGACGCTGATTGCCACCTTCCCGGATCAAGAGCCGGTGGTGCTGATCCCCTCGCAGTTGGCGGAGAAGAAGGCTCGGGCCTGACCATCTGCGGGGACTGGCCCCAAGTCCTGATTTTCCGACCTGGGAACCACAAACCTCACCCCGCGGTTCTTTCTTCAAACAGGATGCAGAGAATTATTGCCCGTTCGTGCACACTATCCAAGAGAAAGGATCAGTGATGGAAACGATTCCGATGAAGCAAAAGCAGTGCCCCGTCCGCCATTCTTATTCCCTATTTTCGGTGTACGGCCGGGCACATCCCTTGTACGGCCGGGCACATCCCTGACACTTTAGACCGGGCACATCCCTGACAGTTTTTCGTTTTCAACCGCAAAATTGCAGTTTACATTTTCAGCCAATGGAGTTGAAAATGAATCCGGC
>Ga0182016_10001251_pt1 | contig 30957 bp, 21 predicted proteins | sample 712S2MmetaG_FD_120491 | JGI IMG/M metagenome (GOLD analysis project Ga0182016, IMG submission 120491) | Permafrost microbial communities from Stordalen Mire, Sweden - 712S2M metaG | ecosystem: Environmental > Terrestrial > Soil > Wetlands > Permafrost | place: Sweden: Stordalen | collected...
AATGGAGATTCGGCCCTTCACGTTTATTGGCGCCACTACGCGGCCGGGGTTGCTGTCGTCGCCGCTGCGGTCGCGATTTGGAATTTTGCTGCGGCTGGAGTTTTACACGGAAGAAGATTTGCGTTTCATTGTGACGCGGTCGGCCGAGGTGATGGGCGTACCGATCGACCAGGATGGCGCCGCGGAGATTGCGTTGCGGTCGCGGGGAACTCCGCGTATTGCCAACCGCCTGCTGCGCCGCGTGCGCGACTTTGCGCAGGTACGGGGCTCGGGAAGGATTGACCGCCCGACGGCGAATGCGGCGCTGACGATGCTGGAAGTGGACGCGCACGGGTTCGACGAGATCGATCGGAAACTGCTGCTTGCGATCATTCAGAAATATGGCGGTGGACCGGTGGGGCTGGGGACGCTGGCGGCGACTCTGGCCGAGGAAGAAGATGCTCTCGAAGAAGTGTACGAGCCATTCCTCATCCAGATTGGATTTCTCGATCGCACGCCGCGTGGGCGCGTGGCCACGCGACTGGCGTATGAGCACTTTGGACTGACGATGCCGGGACGCCAGGCTGGACTTTTTTAGTAACGCGAGCCTCGCAGCACGCATCGATTCAATGAGGAGACATAATTCATGGCATTAACCGAATCGACGATGCTTTCGCTTGGCACGCTTGCGCCGGACTTTTCGCTAACGGATGTGGTGAGCGGGAAGACGGTGGAGCGCGATGACTTCAAGGGCAAGAATGGCCTGCTGGTTCTTTTTATCTGCACGCATTGCCCGTATGTGAAGCACATTGAGAAGGGGATCGCAGCCCTGGGACACGATTACAGGCACAAGTCGCTTGGCATTGTCGCGATCAGCGCGAACGATGCGGCGAAGTATCCGGACGACGCGCCGGAGGGATTGAAAGAGCAGGCGGAGAGCCTTGGTTTTGCGTTCCCGTATCTCTACGACGAAACGCAGGAAGTGGCCAAGGCATACGAGGCCGCGTGCACGCCGGATATTTTTCTGTTCGACTCGGATTTCAAGCTTGTATATCGCGGACAGTTCGATGAGAGCCGCCCCGGCAGCGATGTGCCGGTGACGGGCAGCGACTTGCGCGGCGCGATCGACGAGCTGCTTGCGAACCTGCCGGTGAACGGCGATCAGAAAGCATCGATTGGCTGCAATATCAAATGGAAGGCGTAGTCGCGGGTTAGCGAGTCGGCAGGCCCGGAGTGAATGAGAAGCTTGTTGCTTTCCGACCCATCCGCGAAAATGCTGCGGATGGATGGGGCGCCCGGCGCGCATGGACTGTTTCCCCGGTCCCCAATTGCGAGGGACCGCGGGCACCCGGCGGAAGGATGGGGAACCCAAAGTTCTGCTAGAGCGAGAGGCCTTTCAGGTACTCTTTGAACTTTTCGGCGAATTCGGGGCGTTTGAGGGCGAACTCGACCGTTGCCTGGAGCATCCCGAATTTGTCGCCGGCGTCGTAGCGCTTGCCTTCAAAGGTGTAGCCGAAGACCTTCTCATGCTTGAGGAGAGCCAAGATGCCGTCAGTGAGCTGAATTTCGCCGCCGGCGCCGGGCGTGGTTTTCTCGAGCAATTCGAAGACGCGTGGCGTGAGCACGTAGCGGCCGATGATGGCCTGCTTGGACGGCGCCTCTTCAAACTTGGGCTTCTCGACCATTCCTGCGCAGTTGTAGATGCGCGGATTACTTGCGTCCTGCTTGCCGTCGAGCACGCCATAGGCGCTGATCCCGGGACCTTCGATGGTCATGGTGGCGAGTACGGAGCCGCCGCGCTCCTGGTAGACGTCGATCATCTGCTTGATGCAGGGCGGATTCGCGTCGATGACATCATCGGGAAGCAACACGGCGAACGGTTCGTCGCCGACGAGATCCTTGGCGCAGAGGACAGCGTGGCCGAGGCCGAGCGGCTCTTTCTGGCGGATGTAGCTGATGCGCGCCATGGACGAGATTTTGCGCGAGAGCTCAAGCAACTCTTTCTTGCCCTTGCGCTCAAGGGTGGCATCGAGTTCGTAGCTGATGTCGAAGTGGTCTTCCATGGCGCCCTTGCCACGGCCGGTGACGATGATGATGTGCTCGATGCCCGAGGCGATTGCTTCTTCCACGCCGTATTGCAGGATGGGCTTGTCAACCAGCGCCAGCATTTCTTTGGGAATGACCTTAGTGGCAGGCAAGAAGCGTGTGCCTAATCCGCCTGCGGGGAATACAGCTTTACGAACCGGTTTACTCATTGTTCTCTTCCTTTTTCGTGCAAGTTCAAACTTTCTCCGCGTTTTTCGCGGAATGATTGTCTTCGCTGCCAGCATATCGGTTTCGTAACCAACGGGCAGTAACTCTTGTGTGTGCATGGCTCCCAAGGAAGATGTAGCCGACGGTCGGGGTGTGAGTTAAAGGCCGGAAAACACTTCCTCAGGGGCTGAAGCCCCAATCATTTGATTGGCCGCGATCGGCACGACTAAAGTCGTGCCCTGATTACAAAGCTCGCAGAACCGACTTTCCCCACAGCCTGTGCAATGTGCCCTCTCAAAAATCGCGCTCACGATTCGCTGCTAGAGCGTGGGCGAGGTGTCGCCGAGCATGGCTTCGCGCACGATCTTGATGGGCGGGAAGCCCTGGCGGAGAAAGTCGTCGTGGAACTTCTCAAGAGAAAACGCTGCCCCTTGCTTCTTCTTCATGTCTTCGCGGAGCTTCATGATTTCGAGCTTGCCGAGCGTGTAGTACAAGTACGTGGGATCGCTGGTGCCGCGCTTGGTTTCGACCATTGCAGTTTCCTTCGATTGATAGCCTTCTTTCTGGAAGAATTCGACGGCCTGGTCGAAGGTCATGTTGCCTGTGTGCATTTCGATGCCGACAATAAAGCGCGCGTTGCGCAACAGGGCGTCCTGAAGCTGGCCCAGGCGAAGGAACTTCGATTCACGCTCGTCTTTGGCGCCTGCGCCGGGTTGCCCGTAACCGGCGTCGAGCATCATCTGCTCGGTGTAGTGTGCCCAGCCTTCGACGTTGGTATTGGCGCCGAGAAGCTTGCGCACCTTGCTGGGGGCTTGCGGCGTCCAGAGGAACTGCACGTAGTGGCCCGGGTAGGCTTCGTGCACGGCGGTGGAGATGACGGTGCCGATGTTGAACGAGTGCATGTAGCCCTCAACTTCTTCAGGCTTCATGGATGGGTCGGGCAGGGTGACGTTGAAGTAAGCCTCGGTGGCGTGGGTTTCGAAGGGGCCCGGCGTATCCATGGAAGCGAAGGTTGTGGCGCGCATGAATGGCGGCGTTTCTTCGACGATGGGGCGAATGTCGGAAGGAATGGTGAGGATGTGGTTGGCGCGAATGAAGCCGATCAGGCCGTCAAACGTGGCGCGGAATGCGTCCATGAGGTGATTGGGGGCGGGGTGATTGGCGCCGAGCTCTTCGACCACCGCGCGCGGATCTTTATCTGGTTCCAGTTCTTTGGCGACCTGGTTGAAGTGTTCCTGATTTTTATGCAGATCGGCCCAATCGATCTCAAGCAGTTTAGGAAGGGGCGTATCGACCATCTCGTCGTAGGCTAGCTTCTTCGAAAATGTCTCGGTGCCGATGCGGAAGTCGCCATTGGAGCGCGGCAGAAGGTCGGCTTTGATCCAGTCGAGATAGCTCTTCAGGCCGGCGATGACGGCAGAGTTGGTTTTTGCGAACTCGGCCTTGAGGGATGGATCCTGGGCGTCGGCGAAGGCGAGTGGCACGTCCTTCTCGAAGAAGGTGATGATGTCGGGTAATTGCTCGATGGCGATCTCGGTGTAGATATGCGGAGGGTTCTTGAGGTTCGCGCGGGCGGCTTCGAGCAGTGCGGGCATCTGCTTTTCGCGGGCAATGAGTGAGCGCAGGCGGTCGTCGGGAGGCGCGAATTTGCGCTCCATGAGCGTGAAAGCGCCGTTGGCGCAGAGGCTGGAGTAGTTGTCGGCATTCTTTTCCCAGGGACGGATGGTTTCGAGCTCGAGCAGCGTCGAATGAATGTTGTTCAGCACGAGATCACGATCGGTGCGCGCGACAAAGTCGGCCTGGGCGTCAGGGACCAGAGCCTGGAAGCGTTTTTCGAAGGATTTCAGCGCAGCGATTTCGGCATCGATGTTTTTGCGCGAGAGATCTTCGAGCTGCGTGTCGTATTGATGGAAGCCGGTCATGGTTCCACCACTCGGGCCGTAGTGGAAGTAGACCTGATCGAAGTACTCGTCGGCGGCCTTGTCGAACTGCTGTTTCCAATCATTCGAAGCGGCATGGGCCGTCGTGGACGGAAGCACGGTGCTCATAGCGACTCCAATCAGAAGGGGAAGAAGCGGACTCTTCATATTTCCTCTTTGTACCTATTTATCCATTCGGCGGTGGTGCAGGTTTCGTGCGTTCCGACCTAGATTCAAACTTTGAAACAACAAGGTTCGTAACTTCTCATCCAGATTCTGAGGGTCTTCTTCTTACGCATTTACGGCTGCGGGCGCCAGTTTCTCGAGGACCTCGTGAATTTCAAGCAGAACTTCGTCGGATCGCGTTGACTGGAGCGGCAGTTTCAAAAGGCCCTGCGGTGTGAATTGTGCGCCGCGCTTGGCGTTTTTGGCAACGAGGCGCATCAGAATTTGGGGCTCGACCTTTGCGTTTTCCATAAATCGAATCTGCAGCTCGCCGCGCTTTCGATCGACCTGCGCTATGCCCATGCGCTCACATTCGAGGCGCAGCAGTGCGGCTTCGAGAAGGTAGACGGTGGCATCCGGAAGCGGTCCGTAGCGGTCCTGCATTTCTGCACGCACCTCGTCGACCGCGGATTCGCCCGTTGCGCCGGCAATCTTTTTGTAAAGGCGCAGGCGCTGATTTTCTTCGGGCACGTAGCTCTCGTCGATGCGCAAGGCGATGCCGAGGTTGAGTTGCGTTGCGGGCCGCTCTTCACTGGCCTCACCCTTCATCTCTTTCACCGCGGCTTCAAGCATGGAGGTGTAGAGCTCGAAGCCGACGGCTTCAATGTGTCCGCTTTGTTCGCCGCCGAGCATGTTGCCGGCGCCGCGCAGTTCCAGGTCGAGCGCGGCGATTTTGAAGCCTGCGCCGAGGTCGCTGAACTCCTTGAGCGCGGCCAGACGGCGGCGAGCGATGTCGGTGAGCTCCTGTTCGGGAGGGATGAGGAGATATGCATAGGCGCGGCGGTTGGAGCGGCCGACGCGTCCGCGCAGCTGGTAGAGCTCGCTGAGTCCGTGGCGGTCGGCGCGATTGATGAGCATGGTGTTGGCGAGGGGAATATCGAGGCCGTTTTCGATGATGGTGGTGGCCACGAGGACGTCGTACTCATGGCGCATGAAAGCCAGCATGACGCGTTCGAGTTCGGATTCGGGCATTTGGCCGTGGCCCACGGTGACGCGCGCCCCGGGAACTAGCTCCTGAATACGCGAGGCGATCTCGTAGATGGATTCAACGCGATTGTGCACGAAATAGACCTGGCCGCCGCGCTCAAGCTCGACCTCAACAGCAGAACGAATAATTTTTTCGTCGAACTTGGCGACGACGGTTTGAATCGCCATGCGGTCTTTGGGCGGCGTCTCAATGACGCTCATGTCGCGCAGGCCGACGAGGGACATGTGCAGAGTGCGCGGAATGGGCGTGGCGCTCATGGCGAGCACGTCAATCTCTTTGCGCATCTGCTTGAGGCGTTCTTTGTGGCGGACGCCGAAGCGCTGCTCTTCATCGACGACGAGGAGGCCGAGGTCCTGAAACTTGATGTCTTTCGAAAGCAGGCGGTGAGTACCAATGAGGATGTCGACACGGCCGGTTTCCACCTTCTCAACAATCTCTTTCTGCTCCTTCAGTGTGCGGAAGCGAGAGATCATTTCGATGTTGATGGGAAATTGTGCGAAGCGTTTCTTGAAGGTCTCGAAGTGCTGAAAGCTGAGGATGGTGGTCGGGGTGAGGACCGCGACCTGCTTGCCATCCTGCACGGCCTTGAAGGCGGCGCGCATGGCGACTTCAGTTTTTCCGTAGCCCACATCGCCGCATAGCAAGCGGTCCATGGGCGTGGTTGATTCCATGTCGTATTTGATGGCGCGAATCGCAGAGAGCTGGTCGTCAGTTTCGTTGTAGTCGAATGAGCCTTCAAATTCCTTTTGGAATTCGTTGTCTTTGGAGAAGGCGGTGCCCTGCGCGGTGGTGCGCTCGGCGTACAGCTTGAGCAGTTCGGCCGTCATGTCCTGCATGGCCTTGCGGACGCGCGCCTTGGTTTTGGCCCACTGCTGCGAGCCGAGCCGGTTGAGGACAGGAGCTGGCCCGGCATCGGTGGAGCGATATTTTTGAATCAGGTCGAGACGGGTAAGCGGGACATAGAGCCGCGCGGCCTCAGCGAATTCAAGGATCATGAATTCGACGGCGAGGCCATCCTGAATGATTTCTTTCAGGCCCTGGTACTGAGCGATGCCGTGTTCGACGTGGACCACGTAATCGCCGACGGTGAGATCGCGAAAGTCGGAGACGAAGGCTGCGGTCTTCGAACGCCTGGGCTCAGGGCGGGCGGCAACATCGGCCTCGTCGGAGAGATCGTTGGCGCCGAAGAGAACAACATGGGCATCGATGAGGTTGACGCCGGCAGCGAGCGAGGTTTTCACGATTACGGGCACGCGCAGGTCGCCGGCAAGGTAGCTGCCCTCATCGAGCATGGTTTCCCCTGGGTGCGGATTGCGACTGCCGATACGATAGGGGACCTGGTACTCGCGAAGGACGGTGGCGAGCCGCTCGACATCGCCCTGGTGAGGCGCTGCCAAAACGATGCGCGACTCGGTCGTCATCAAATTCTTCAGGTGATCTGTGAGGGCGGGAAGGGAGCCGTGAAAGCGCTGAGTGGGGCGCGTGTTCAGTTCGATTTCGCCCAACGACGAATCTTCATCGAGCACATCGACGACACCCAGTTGGTCGAGGTCCAGTCCCATGTGGCTGGAGAGCTGCGCCTGAAGGATCTCTGGAGGCAGATAGATATCTTCCGGCTTGATGAGCGACCCCATCGACGAGCGCTCGTGGCGTTGTTCCACCTTGTTCCACCAGCGGTCGATCTGATTGCGCACCATGGCGGGCTCTTCAATCAAAAGGGCGCATTTCGGCAACAGCGACAGCAGGGATTTTTGAGCGCCGGCGACGGCGGAAAAGAACTCCCATCCGGGGAAGACGCTGACGCCGCCGGCGGCGGCCATCTCGACAGCCATTTCGGCTTCATCTTCTGAAGCCTCGCTTTCAACGCGTTGACGACTCAGGCGCGCATGAACGGCGGCGAGCAGATGCTCAGTGACGGGCGTTTCGGTGAGCGGCAACAGCTCAGCTTCATCGAGGCCGCTTTGCGAGCGCTGCGTTTCAGGATCAAATTTGCGGATGGTCTCAATTTCGTCGCCGAAGAACTCGATGCGGATGGGGCGGTCGGCTTCAGGGGAATAGACATCGAGAATGCCGCCGCGGCGCGTGAACTGACCGGGCATCTCGACGAGGTCCATCTGGGTGTAGCCGACGCTGGCGAGATGTCCGGTGAGGATTTCGACGTCGACTTCTTCGCCGCGTTTCAGCGTGACCGCGAGGCCGGCGTAATAGTCGCGATCGAAGAGCCGGAGCGCCGCCGATTCAACCGGGGCAATCAGAATCGATACGGCGCCGGTGGCTAATTTCCACAGAGCTGTGGCGCGCTGCTCCTGCACGTCGGGATGCGGCGAGAGATTTTCGAAGGGGAGAACATCGTGCGCGGGCAGCCGGACGACCTGGGCGGGATTCACGGCGCCGGTGAGCTCGCAGCCGGCCCGCAGCATCGGTTCCAGTTCCTCCGCGGCTTTGTTGTCGGCAACGAGAACGATGACCGGCTGACGGGCGGCACGTGCAATGAGTGGGATGTAGAGAGCCCGCGCCGTAGAAGTGAGTCCGGAGACACGTCTTCGCCCCGCACCAAGGCTCAGATGCCTTCGTACGCGCTCAAATCCGGAAGAGTGCTCCAGCTCCGCGAAGATCTCGCGGACGAACGGGAGAATCATGTAATTCCAGTTTAACAGCGCGGATTTGAACAAGGCGGCGAAGCGGCGAGGCGTGGCGGACGATAAACTGGACCCATGCGATTTGGCATCGATTTCGGAACTACCCGCGTGGTTGTGGCGCTTGTGGACCGCGGCAACTTTCCTCTGGTCAATTTCGAGGCTCCAGACGGCCAGGTACATGATTGGTTTCCGCCGGTAGCTGCCGTGAATGGGAGCCGCAGGGTGTATGGATGGGAAGCGATTGCGGCCCAGGAGGATGAAGAGTGGACCGTACTTCGCTCGCTCAAGCGTGCTCTGCGGACGGCCAATCCACATACTGAGATTTCGGCCGCGGGGCAGCGCATTCCACTGCGCACCTTGATGGCTGAAATGATGATGGCGTTGAAGTCGCACTTGCTGGAGCACTCGAATGCCGGAACCGATGCAGCGAGCGGACCCGAAGAGAAGCTCGAAGTGATGCTGGGGGTGCCCGCGAACGCCAACAGCAACCAGAGGTTTTTGACGGAAGAGGCGGCGCAGGCGGCGGGTTTTACGGTTCTCGGCCTGTTGAACGAGCCATCGGCGGCCGCGATCGAGTTTGCGCACCGCAATCGCGCGGAGCGCAAGAGCCGCGTGGGAACGGGGCTGGTGGTTTACGACCTGGGCGGAGGCACGTTCGACGTCTCGCTGGTGACGATTGGAGAAACCGAACACACGGTCGTGGCGACGGACGGAATTGCTTCGCTAGGCGGGGACGACTTCGACGTGCTGCTTTCAGACCTGGTGATTGAAGAGGTGGAGAAGGCCGCCAAGGGGCGTGTCCGGCTGAAGGCGGCGGAGCGATTCCGGTTGCTGGAGGAGTGCCGGGAGAAGAAGGAGTCGCTCACGGCGAACACGCGCAAGTTGACGATCGACCTTGATCGCGTGCGCGCGGGGTTGGGGCTGGTGACGATTGCGGTGGACGACTACTACGAGCGATGCAGACCGCTGATTGAGCAGACGCGCTTTGTGGTGGAGGATTTGCTGGAGGGACACACGGACCAGCAACTGGATACGCTTTATGTGACCGGCGGCGCCGCGGAGTTGCCGCCCGTGGCGCGCATTTTGCGCGAGAGCTTTGGGCGCAAGGTGCGGCGGTCTGCTTACATGCGATCGGCGAGCGCCATTGGCCTGGCGATTCGCGCATCCGACGACATGGCGGAGCAAGGGGCCGACCATGTGCAGGAGCAGTTCAATCGCAATTTTGGGTTATGGCGCGAGACGGATCACGGTGGAACGATTTTCTTCGATCTGATTTTTCCGCGCGGCGTGCAGTTGCCGTCGTCGAGCGAACAGCCATTGCGCGTGGAGCGCATTTACCGGCCCGCGCACAATATCGGCCATTTCCGTTACCTGGAAAGTTCGCAGCTTGACGAGCAAATGCAGCCGAAGGGCGAGATTAGCAACTGGGATCAGATCCTGTTTCCGTTCGATGTTGAGTTGCAGAAACATTCTGATTTGGCGACGGTACCTGTCGCGCTGATGCCCAATCCAAACGGACTCACGATCCACGAGGAGTACACCTGCGATGCCGACGGCATTGTGCGCGTGAAAATTCATGCGGAGCCGGGTGGGTTTGCGCGCACCTACACGATTGGACAAGGATCGTAGGCGCTATTTGGGCGCAACGGGAACGAACGTCTGCTGGGGCGCGGTGACCTGGACGCCGAGTGCGTCGACTTTCAGTTTCAAATTTTGAATCGACGGTTTGCGATCGGGGCGTGCTGCAAATTCGAGTGCGTATTGACTGGCGAATCGCCGCATCAGGTCCGCGAAAAATGGCTGGAATGAAACTGGATTGCCGGTTCCGGACCAATAGCTGAATCCGCCGGTGGCCTGGGTCAGCTCGTCGAGCAGGCTTTGACCTCCGTTGGCCGACATGGAGTTTTCGGCGTCTTCGGGCCGACTGCGCCAATACAGTGAGTAAATCACCAAACCGGCACGCACCGCGTCGTGGATCGCGCTTTGAACATACGGGTCGTCGGGATCGAAGCGGCGATTGTTCGGGTCGACACCGTCGCTCAACAAAACGACTTCGCGCCGGGCATGCGGATTCTGCCCTCCAAGCGAAGGCCACCGCTCGGCGAGATCAGAGATGGAGAAGTAGGGACTTGAGCCGGGGCCCGCGGGCAAATGCAGCCCCTTCAGGGCCGACTGAGGATCGGTGAGCGGACCGGCCATGGCGGTGCGGCCGTTTTCCATGTAGCCGATGGCGACCTTTGTATTGGGCCCCAAGCCCTGAACGAATTGCTGAATCTCTTGAAATTGGCGTCCCAGGTTGCGGGCATCCCCTTCGATGAGCAAAACAAGCTCCAGCCCGTCGTCGGCACCTTTGAAGGGAGCCCAACCGACTACGGGCGCGTCTTTCCCGTTGAGCTTGACGCTTACGTATTGCTGGGCAACGTTGGGGGCGAGCTCGTTGTGTTTGGCGAAGATGGTCACGATTGCTCGCCCTGGCACTGTATCGTTTCCGGTCTGCGAAAAGCCGCGAGCCGGGGTCAGCAGGCCTGCAACCAGCAGAGCGAGCGCGCATCCGTATTTATTCATGAAAAACGTCCCTTCGAGTTCCCGAGCTCCGGCAGACTGGCTCGGCGGTTTCGACCGTGACTCTCTGCGGATTAGACGCTCGAATGCCGCGGGCTGTTTGAATATTTGTTTTGAGATGCGCCCAGTGCGGGCTTGCATGAGGCGCATCCCCGCCATTCGGATGGGGACGGCATCCTCGCAAGGCTTAGTTCCCTGCCCTCTTCACGCCCCGCCGAGTGCTTTGGCGAAGGAATAAAAGAAATCGAGGGACTTCCAATACGAATCGATGGGAAGGCGCTCGTCCTGGCCATGGGCACGATCGTCGTCGCGCTCAAGGGCGATGGCGGAGTAGCCATAGCAGGGAATGCCCGCCTGTGCAAAATAGATCGAATCGCTGGCTCCGTTCTCCATGACGGGGGTTACTGGAGTTCCCGGCCAGATGGCCTGCGTGAGACGCGTCAACGGCTCGAAGACCTCCTTGATGGGAGCGGGGGGAGCCATGGCCTTGCGCTCGGGTGCCGTAACTGAAACCGCTCCGGCGTCGGAGACATATTTCACCGTAAGCTTGGGGTCGCCAAAGATGCCGGCCAACTGTTTGCGAATTTCTTCAGGCGAATGCCCAGGGAAGATGCGGCAGTTGACGTTGGCCTGCGCCGTTTGCGGCAAAGCGTTGTTGGCGTGACCGGCGAGCAGGCGGGTAGCGACACAGGTGGTGCGGAGGTTGGAGTTGAAACTTGACTCAGAGGCGCTGAGCCGGGCCGCTGCCGCAAGATCGGGAGGCGAAGCAAGAATCGCCTGGATGTCGGTTTTGGTTTCTCCGGTTTCCTGGCCGGCGAGATTGGTGAAGTAGGTCCGGGTAACTTCGTTCAATTCGAAAGGAAACGAATAGCTCGCGAGTTTGTTCAGCGCCGAAGTCAGCTCGTAGATTGCGTTGTCAGGCCGGGGAACGGAGCTATGGCCGCCGCGATTCGTCGCGGTGATTTGAAAATCGGAATAGACCTTTTCAGTTGCTTCGACGTCGGCAACCACGGCGCGGCCATGGTCGAGTTCCACACCGCCTGAATCGGGATTGATGACATAGGCCGCATCGACGAGGTCGCGATGATTTCTGACGAGCCAGTCGGCTCCGTTGAATTTGCCGCCTTCTTCATCGGCGGTGAGGGCGAGAATCAGATCGCGTTTTGGCTTGTAGCCCTCATGGTGAAGGCGGAGGAATGTGGCCACAAGAGCAGCATCGGAGTCTTTCATGTCCTGCGTTCCGCGGCCGTAGTAGTAACCATCTCTCTCAACAAACTGGAACGGGTCAGTTGACCAGTCGGCGCGCAGAGCTTCAACCACATCCATGTGGCAGAGAAAGACAACCGGCTTTTCCGTGGGAGCGCCCGCAGCGCGATAGCGCACCACCAGGTTCATCTTGCGTGCGTCGGGGCCGAGCAGGTGAACATCTTCGGCCGGGAAGCCGGCGTCGAGAAACCGCTTTTGCATTGCCGTCGATCCCGTTGTCACGTTGCCGAGAGCCGTGTCAGTGGTGTTGATTTCGATGAGCTCTTTGAAGATTGCGCGGGCCTGGTCGCGGTCTGCCTGGGACGTGGTGGGAAGTGCGGCCTGGGCGGAAACAGGCGAAGGTTGGCCGGCGGCGATGCAGAGAGCGAGACCTGCCACGGAAGGCAGGCTGAGGAAGTGGATTCGGCGCATGACGCATTGTATCGTTCGCGCGGCAGAAGCCGGCACGGGAAACTTCGCTACGGGTTGCGCCAGCGCGCAAATCGATTTATCGTTGTGCCACATCGAATTCGAGGTGCTGTATGCAGTCCAGGATTATGGTTGTCGCCGCTCTGTTCGCTTTTTCGCTTGCCTCCGCGGCCCAGTTGCCCGATAAGGCACCGGCGAGGCCCAAGATCACCGGCATCTCTCATATCGCCGTGTACACCTCGAACCCCGCCGTCACGGAGCATTTCTATCTGACAACGGTGGGCGCCGTGAAGGAATCCGATCCCGAGAATGCGAACGGAGTGCGCTACGCCGTGAGCGCCACGCAGTTCGTTGAGGTGTTGCCTTTGCCGGATGGCGCGGGGATCAATCGCCTGGACCACACAGCGTGGAATACCGACGATGCGGAGGCGATGCGCCGCTATCTCGGCTCGAAGGCCTGGAAGGTTCCGGGCCAGGTGGAAAAAGCCAGCGACGGCAGCCGCTGGTTCACGGTGACCGACCCGGAAGGCAACAAGGTGGAGTTTGTGCAGCCGCCGGCTACCCTGAAGCCGGTGGCCGCGCCCAACGCGATCGGACATCACATCATCCATGTTGGGTTTCTTGTCCACAGCCGAACGACCGAGGACACGTTTTGGCGCGACCTGCTTGGTTTTCGGCCCTACTGGTACGGCGGAATGGACGATACGAAAGTGGATTGGGTGAGCCAGCAGACGCCCGACAGTCACGACTGGCTGGAGTACATGCTCACCAGTGGACCATCGGGGACGGGAATTCCCTCGAACATGTCGCAGCATACGCTGGGAGTTCTGGATCATTTTTCGATTGGCGAGGATTCGGTGCCGGCGGCGTTCCAGGTGCTTTCGCAGGGCAGCCGGTTGACGGGGACCGAGCACGACAGCGGGCCGAAGATCGGCAAGGATGGCAAGTATCAGTTCAATCTCTACGATCCGGATGGAATTCGCGTGGAGACGATGAATTTTCATGCGACGGAGAAGCCGTGCTGCTCGGCGTTCACGGCGGATGATCCGGCAGAGTGATGGCCTAAACATCGAAGTTGGAGATGCTGTGCGCACCATCGCTTGCGCTTTGTTCTCAAAAGGTCCGTGCTTTCCCACCCATTTCACGGTGAAACTGTGAAATGGACGGGGCACCCGACATTTTTGCTCAAGGCATGAAAACTCGATTTCCGTCGAACCACTACATATTCGGGCGGTGAAGAGAATCGAATGCTCGCGCTAGAATTCCAATATGCCTGCCACAGCGCTCGATCCTGCAGTTCTGGCCAAGTATGAGCCCGTTATCGGGCTTGAGGTTCACGTTCAGCTCCTGACGGAGACGAAGGCGTTCTGCGGTTGCGCCAATCACTTTGGATCGGAGCCCAACACAAACATCTGCCCGGTTTGCCTGGGATTGCCAGGCGCGCTGCCCGTGCTGAATGAGAAAGCCGTGGAGTTTGCCGCGCTGGCGGCTTTGGCCCTGGGATGCCAGATACGCGAGCGGTCGATTTTTGCGCGCAAGAACTACTTCTATCCGGACCTTCCCAAGGGCTACCAGATTTCGCAGTACGACAAGCCGATTGCCGAGCACGGTGTGCTCGATGTGCCCACGGCGGACGGCGGATTGAAGCGCATCGGGATTACACGGCTACACATGGAAGAGGATGCCGGCAAGAGCCTGCACGATGGATTTCCCGACTCGGCGACGCGCACGTATCTTGACTTGAATCGCTGTGGCACGCCTTTGGTTGAAATTGTTTCGGAGCCCGATATTCGCACGCCCGAAGAAGCCTTCGAATACCTGACGCGCTTGAAAGAAATCCTGCTTTACACCCGCGTCTCCGATTGCAACATGGAGGAAGGATCGCTGCGCTGCGACGCCAATGTGAGCGTGCGCCACAAGGGCGCGGAGAAGTTCGGAACCAAGGTCGAAGTGAAAAACGTGAACAGCTTCCGCTTTGTGCGTGCGGCACTGGAATACGAGATTGAGCGCCAGATCGAAGTGATTGAGGCGGGCGGCCGCGTGACGCAGGAGAGCCGGCTCTGGAATGCCAACGAGGGCCGGACGTATTCCATGCGCTCGAAGGAGCAGGCGCACGATTATCGATACTTCCCCGAGCCCGACTTACCGCCGCTGATTGTCACTGAGGATTTTCTGCAACAGAGGCGCGTGGAGCTTCCTGAACTGCCTGAAGCGCGCCGCGCGCGGATGACCGCCGAGTATGAGCTGAACCCGAAGGATGCTGCCACGCTGACCGCATCGCGCGAATTTGCGGACCGGTTTGAGGCCGCGGCGCGCACGGCGCGCAATCCGCGACGCGTAGCGAACCTGCTGCTGAGCGAAATCGGCGGAAGGCTCAAGGCGCTGGGCCTGGAGCAGGAGCAGTCCCCTGTTTCGATGGCGGGCATTGTGCTGGCGGCAGACTTATTGGACGAGGACAAGATTAGCTCAAAACAGCTGAAGCAGTTGCTTGACGTGTGCTTTGAAAAGGGCGAGGACTTTGCCGTTGTTTACGAACGGGAGAAGCCGCGGCAGATAACGGATTCATCGGCGCTTGAGGCGATGATCGACGAAGTGATTGCGGCCAATCCGAAACAGGTAGAGCAGTATCGCGCCGGCAAGAAGACGGTGGCCGGCTTCTTTGTGGGCCAGGTGATGCGCGCATCCAAAGGGCAGGCTAATCCGGCGCTCCTGAACGAGCTGGTGGCGAAAAAGCTCGATTCGTAAGGTTTCTTTTCTTCGCCGGCGCACGGAGCGAGGTCCGCACAAGGCATTTCATCGGGAACTTTCCGTCGCGAAATCGCGTAGAAGAGTGAAACGCGTTGCTCCCGACAAAGGAGTCGAGCCAATGGCTATGAGCAAGACCGGTATTGTGCTGTCTGTTGCCCTGGCGGGTGGAATTTCATTCTGCCTGTGTGGCTGCCGTTATCGTGGGGGCGATTTCCCAGGCTCTGCGGAGACTGGAGACTCTTCCGATTCCGGCCAGGTAACGGTTGCGAAGATGGGCGGCGAAATCGATGTGAAATCGGCGCCACATGGAGCGAACCTGTCGACGATGGGTGGCGACATCCACCTGGGAGACGTGGCCTCGTCGGCCAAGGTAAAGACGATGGGCGGCGTGATTACGATTGACCATGCCACCGGTTCGGTCGATGCGAGCACCATGGGCGGCCCCATCACTATCGGGCACGTGGAGGGTGCTCTCAAGGCATCGACAATGGGCGGTGAAATTACCGCGCGCATGGCAGGAACATCTTCAAGCGAGCGGGACGTGGAATTGACCTCGCATGGCGGCACCATTACGCTGACCGTGCCCAAGGACTTCCCGATGGACGTGCGGATCCAGCTTGCCTACACGAAGAACGCGCCCAGAACGTACGAAATCATCGACCACATCGGTCTTGAAAAGCGGGAGACGTCGGATTGGGATAACTCGTTTGGATCACCGCGCAAGTACATTCGTGCCCGAGGACGAGTGGGGAATGGCCTGAATCATGTGGTGATCGAAACCATCAATGGCGACGTGATTCTCAAGCAGGAGTAGCATCGGAGTGGAGAAGCACCGGCTACTTGAGCTTCAGTTCCGCTTCAAACTCCTTGCGCGCATCCCATGCGCTGACAGTCTTGACGGCGCTTTTGTGTGCATCTTTCTCCGCCCAGATCTCATGATCCTCCGCCATATCCACCTGGGTAAAGCGGAATTTGCCCTTGGGGTCGGACGTGTAGCTTCGAATTAACTTGGTTTTGAGGTCCCTCAAGAAAACGGTTGCGCCGGGAACCGGGTTTGACTCGGCATCGATCACCGTTCCTAACACCACGCGCTGGCCCATATTTTGCGCATGAGCGAGCGACGGTTCGCACAGTCCACCTATCCATCCGGCGGGAATGATTCCCGTCGCCAGAGCCGCGAAGGCTACTCCGGCCAGGAACATTGTCTGGTTTTTCCTCAATCGTCTTCCTCTTCCTCACCCGCTGGCTCGTCTTCGTCGTCCAGATCCCCGTCGACTCGGGCAAGTTCCAACGGCTCAACGCCGACGATCTCATATTCGGTCCCACATTCATCACAGGCGACGACATCGCCCTCTTCCACTTCATCCAATTCGATGTCGAGCGAATTTTCGCATTCAGGGCAGCTTGTCACAGCGGTCTCCTCCCATACCAAGGCATTTCATCACGTAGGACGGCCGGGCCTTGCAATACAACAAGGTTATCTTTAGGGAGAACCGGCTCTCAGGTCAAGCGCCTGAAGTGCCTGGGCACCTGGAAGGGGGTCGACGGCCAACTTCTAGCCGTCAGCTTTTGGCTTTTAGCCGGCCACCCGTGGTCGCCGACCGGCAACAGGCGAAATGGTTCGTGCCTTCCCAGTACCGAAGTGCAAGGGACCTTGGTGCACCCACAGCCTGCAAGGTGAAGGCCGGCGGCTCATGACACTGTGCCACCTTTGCATTTAACCTGAAGTGGAATGCCCCGCCTTGGCGCCAGTCCGTTTTCGTTTCCTGACTTTCGCGGCGCAACGCGGCTGCTGATCCTGGTGAACCTGGCTGCGTTTTTTGGCTTGCTGGTGGCGGGATTTGCGACGCCTGGAATTGCCAATGCACTGGGAAGCTGGCTGATGTTCGAGCCGAGCTCATTTCTGCACGGCGCACTCTGGCAGCCGCTCACCTACAGTTTTATCCATCAGGGCCTGGTTGGGACGCTCTTCGAGTTGCTCTCGCTCTGGTTCCTGGCTGGGTTCCTTGAGAATCTTCATTCGTCGAACTGGGTGATCGGGCTGTACAGCGCGTCTGTTGTGGGCACCGCTGCGGCGGCACTGGCAATCTACGCCGTGAGCGGCACTCTCGGTATGGCGCTTGTCACGATTCCGCTTTATGGATCGTTCGGGGGAATTTTCGGCCTTTTGATCGCCATTGGCGTGCTCTATGGCGATATGGAGTTTCTTCTTTTCTTCACGATCGGGATTAAAGCGCGTTCCATGGCGGCGTTGTATGCATTGGTCTCGATTGCGCTGCTCTTCGGTCAACAGCGCATGTATGCCTTTGCGGAGCTGGGCGGAGCGCTGGCGGGGCTTCTGTTTATTCGCCTGGCGCCGCGGCGCGGATTCTCGTTTGTGTTCAGCGAGCAATGGTACAGCATGCGCAATCGCTATTACCGCTGGAAGCGGCGGCGCGCGGCGCGCAAGTTTGAAGTTTATATGCGTGCGCAGGGGAAAACTGTCCGGTTCGACGGCCAAGGCCGGCAGATCGACGATGACGCTGACGACAAGAAGCGCTGGAATTAGGCTGAGGTCATCGGAACCCCGTGAACCGGACCTCACTTCTGTAGGGCGGACACGGTAGAATCTGTCTGAAATGTCTACCAGAATTGGTTTTCTTTTTCCGGGACAAGGCTCGCAGGCCGTGGGTATGGGACGCGGTCTTGCCGAGAAGTTTCCGGTGGCGGCGCGGACGTTTGCCGAAGCCGATGAAGCTCTCGGCTTTTCGCTTTCTCACTTGATATTCGAGGGGCCGGAAGAAGATCTCCGCCTGACCGAAAACACCCAGCCGGCAATTCTTACGGTAAGCGTTGCGGCATTCCGTGTGCTTGCCGAGCATGGGATCAAGCCATCGCTGGCTGCGGGCCACTCTCTGGGGGAGTGGTCGGCCCACGTGGCGGCCGGCACTATGGGTTTTGCGGATGCGGTGCGCGCCGTAAAGGCACGCGGCAAGGCAATGCAGACGGCCGTTCCCGCCGGCCAGGGCGCCATGGCTGCGATTCTGTTTCTTGACCCCGGGGTGGTCGGCGAGGTCTGTGAGCAGGCGGCTGCCGAGACGGGCTTGACTGTGTCGGCCGCCAACTTCAACTCGCCCATGCAGACCGTGATTTCCGGCGCGCTGGCGGCCGTGGAAAGAGCCTCAGTGCTGGCCAAGGAGAAAGGCGCTCGCCGCGCCGTGATGCTTCCGGTAAGCGCGCCCTTTCACTGCACGCTGATGCAGCCGGCCCAGGATGAGGTGGCCCACGTGCTTGCCGGAATCCCGCTGGCTGACCCGGCGTTTCCGGTCGCCGCCAATGTGACGGGGAGACTGCTGACGGATTTCGACGCTGCGCAGGACGCGCTGATTCGTCAAGTAACGGGAACGGTGCGCTGGGTCGATTGCGTGCACAGCTTGATTGCCGCAGGGGCGTCGCTTTTTGTCGAAGTCGGGCCCGGCAAAGTGCTGTGCGGTCTGCTCAAGCAGATCGATTCAACGCAGAAAAGCTTGAACGTTGAGGATGCGGCGAGCCTCGAAGCGACGTTGGCAGCGGTCAGGGGCTGAAGCCCTCGATGTTTCGGCAGATTTACGTACGGCCTAAAGGCCGTACCCTTCAACCGATTGAACCCAAGAGCTATGGTCCGAGGTAGAGTTCGACGCCTGGAGGCGCAAAGTCCAGCGTATGGTTGTGCGGGTCGTAGTCCAGATTGAGGGCTTTGCTCTTGCGCCCATTGATCAGTATGGCCACGAGAACGCCGTTTCCATAACGGGCCGCTTCGACGATCTGGTGACTCTTGATGGGACCGTATTCGTTGTCGGGACTGCTCGAGCTCCAATCGCCCTGAAAGCGCGAAAACGGATAGGCCGCCGTCTTATCCGGATGCTGCTGCCAATCTTTGTCATGGACCCAGATTCCGTAAGCCCCGGCGAGATCGTTGTTTTCAATTGCCGTGAGGAATTTATTGGCGGTGGAGCGGCCAAACAGATAGCCGTTCCAATTCCAGGGCCAATCGACGGGTCTGCCTGCCACGAACCACCAGGCCACGAAGAGTACGAGGAGCAGTCCGGAAGCGCCGATCAGCAGAAAGCGCTGGCGCTGGTCGCGGGCCGCGTCGAACTTTGGAGCATCGAGCAGAGTCATTCAGAATCCTTCCTTGCCATAGGATAACGGCGTTCCGCGCCACTTTTTTAAGCTTGAGCCGACGTCAACCGAGCCGCTCTCTGTTTAGACACCAGAATATGCCCTGGTGTTCCCCGCGCTGGGCCCAGCCGGTTGGCGAGAGCGGGGGATTCCGGAGGTTTCCTGTCAGTCGCGGCTGTAGGAGGTTCTGTTTTTCTCTGCCTGACGTTCCAGTGCTAGTTCGATGAGCCGTGTGATCAGATCTTTGTAGGCGACGCCGGTTGCTTGCCAGAGCTTGGGGTACATGCTGATCTGGGTGAATCCCGGCAGAGTGTTTACCTCGTTCAGAAAGATTCGGCGCTTGCCGTCGGGCTCCATCAGGAAGTCGACGCGTGCAAGGCCCGACAAGTCGCAGGCCCGAAATGCCGCCACTGCCATTTCGCGGATTTTTTTGACTTCGGCTTTAGTCAGCTTTGCGGGAATGACCGGAACTGAGCCTTCGGAGAGGTATTTCGCCTCGTAGTCGTAGAACTCCTTGCCAGGAATAATCTCACCGATGACACTCGCAGTGGGATCGTCGTTGCCGAGCACGGCTACTTCAAGTTCGCGCGCCCGGACGGAGGAGCCGGTTCGGATTTTGCCACTGACCCCTTCTTCCACGACGAGCTTGCGATCGTACTTTGCGGCCAGATCGAGCGCGGCCGGCAGCTCGCCGCGGTCATGCACTTTACTGATGCCGACGGACGAGCCCAGGTTCGCAGGCTTCACAAACATCGGGTATTTCAGCGCGGCCTCGAGCCGGCGCGTGGCCTTGCGCGGCTGCTTTTCCCAGTCGGTACGAAGCAGGGTTACATGCTTCACGATGGGCAGGCCGGCCTGCGCGAAAAGGCGCTTCATCACGTCCTTGTCCATGCCCGCGGCCGAACCAAGGACGCCTGAGCCGACGTAAGCAATGCCAGCGAGTTCGAAGAGACCCTGGATTGTGCCGTCTTCGCCGAACGTGCCATGCAAAACGGGGAACACGACATCGAGATTCGCGGCGGCGCGCGGAGCCCCTGCTGGCCTTTGCGCCAAACGCGCATCAGGGGGCTCCGGCGCCAGTAACGTGGGAATGCCTTCATGCAGCAGCTTGGCGCCGGGAGTCGCCTCAGGATCGCCAGCGCGCAAGAGCCGACCGGCGCGCTCATCGCCTTCGAGCAGACCGCGTGCGTCCGCGGCGGCAAGCCAATGGCCGTCTTTCGTGATCCCGATCGGCACGACGTCGAATTTCTTGCGGTCAATCGCTTTCAAGATTGAAGCCGCCGACAACAGGGAAACCTCATGCTCGCCGCTACGGCCTCCAAACAGAATTCCTACGCGCAGTTTCTTTGCCATGTTTCTATTTCATCATTCCGGCGTGGAAATCGACGGCACGGGCATCGACAAAGGCACTGGCCCAAGTTACGCTAAGGCATTTCACGCAGGTTGGGAGGCGGGCATGAGTCATCCAGTGGTGCATTTTGAGATTGGCTGCAAAGACAAGGAAAAGACGAGCGCGTTTTATGCCGAGGCATTCGGCTGGAAGATCGATCCCGGTCCCATGGGAATGATCGACACGGGCTCGGCGGAAGGCATCCCCGGGCACGTGGCTGCGCTGGGGCACGAGCCTCACCAGTTCACGCACTTCTATATTCAAACCGACGATGTGGCCGGCAGCCTGGCACGCGTGGGGGAACTGGGAGGCAAGACCATTGTGCCTCCGGTGCCAATTCCTTCGGGAACGTTCGCGTGGTTTTCCGATCCGGAGGGCAACATCGTCGGGCTGTGGAAGCCGAACTGATAGCGGAAGCTATCGATCCCGGCCGGATGAAGCGCCGGGCTCGAAATCAAACCCACACAAAATTGAGAGGAGAACTGCCTTGACGGAAATCAGCGCAGAACAGGCACATTCGTTTGTCCACGGCGTAATTCTTGGCCTGCTCAAGAATGAGAGCCGCACCACCCGATCCGTTCTTGCCTCGGTTCCGAATGAGAAGCTGGACTACCGTCCGGACTCGCGCGCAAAATCTGCCAACGAACTGCTTCGCCATATCGCCAGCGCCGATAATTTCTTTCTGAAATCGGTTGTGGACGGAGAGTTTGTTCCAGGCAGCGTGAAGATTCCGGACCACGTGACAACGCCGGGCGAAGTGGCTGAGTGGTATGCGAGCGAGTTTGCGAAGAACTTCGACGCGGTCGCACAGATGACAGGAGAGCAACTCATCCGGGTTGTCGATTTCCGGGGACTCTTCAAACGCCCTGCTTACACATTTCTTCAGGCCGGTCTCCTTCATGCAGTCCACCATCGCGGCCAGTTATCAACCTATCTGCGGCCCATGGGCGGCAAAGTGCCGGCAATTTACGGCGAAAGCTATGATTCCGCCGAAGCAAAAAAGGCGGCGCAAGCTCAGGCCTGATGGCGGTCAAGACCAGGGCGCTGCTTGGTGGACATCAGAGTATTTTTTTGCCGAATGCGGAGCAGGCCAGTTCGACGGCCAGGTCCGCGGTGCGGTTGTGCTCGTCGATGACCGGATTGACTTCGACGATTTCGAAGCTCAGCAGGCGGCCGTGGTCGGCGAGAATTTCCATTGCCAGATGCGCCTCGCGATACGTTGCCCCGCCGCGCACGGGCGTGCCCACGCCGGGTGCATCTTCGGGATCGATCCAATCCATGTCCAGCGACACATGGTAGCCGGCGGTTCCGCGGCCAGCCGCGCGCAGGGCCTCTTCCATCACCGCGCGCATGCCGCGCTCGTCGATGTCGCGCATTGTGTACACCTCGGTGACGCCGGCACGGCGCAGATTTGCGCGCTCTGCGGCGTCAATGTCGCGCACGCCGATGAGCACCGTATTCTCCGCCGCGACCTTAGGCGCGTATCCAAACAGGGCGCCAAGCGGCTCGGGCCCAAGCCCCAGCAGCGCGGCCAGCGGCATGCCATGGACGTTGCCCGAAGGAGAAGTTGCGGGTGTGTTGATGTCAGAGTGGGCGTCAATCCAGATGAGGCCGATCTTTTGTCCCTGGCAGCGATAGAACTCGGCCACGCCGGAAACTGAGCCAGCTGCGAGGGAGTGGTCGCCGCCTAACACCAGCGGAGTCATGCCGTCCTCAAGCGTTTTCAGGACTGCTTCGGCGGTGCGGCTGCACGTTTCCGCAATTTCAGTTAGATAGCGAGCACTCTTGTCTCCTGAATTCCGCGTCTCGGCAACTTCGACGCGAATGTTGCCGCCGTCAATCACCTGGTGCCCCAAGGCTTCAAGCCGGGCTTCCAAACCGGCGACGCGCACTGCAGATGGTCCCATATCAACGCCACGCCGGCTCGCACCCATGTCCAACGGAACGCCGATGACACGGATCGTTCGCGTCGGAAGCGTTTGTGCGCCAGTTGGGAAACCCGCTCCCACCTCTGTGTTTACCTTACTTTGCACCATTCAATGCTCTCCTCTGGCAATGCTGAATCCGATGCTGCGACGTGGCGGCCGTTTCGACCGAAGCACAACTTGCTCTCGCCGGGCCCTTGCCATTCTCTACCCGACCGGGACCAAAAGTCACGAGTGCAATGCAATTGCCAATGCGATGGATTGATTAAGTTCGGAGTTGACGCTATTCATTTGGCCTGAAAACCTCTCCAAAGACTCTCTTAGTCAAGCACTTTGCATTGACCTTCCCATCCCCCAAAGGTCGCCCGCCCAGTAACACCTATGGAACGATTACTGAAGCCTTTAGAAACCTATGATAGTAAGATGAATGGACACGGACTTAACCCATGGTGCCAGCACCCAAGCGGGTGAAAAGTTTTGTGTAGTCATAAGAGCCGTACCGGATTTGGTAATGAGGAAGTTACGTGCCGCTGACTGGAAATATTCAGTCCGATAGGATGCCTTCAATCGAAAAAGCTATTCAGCTTTTGTTGATTTTGCTGAGCTGCGCCTCAATGGCGACGGCGGCGGCACCGGGCATCCTGACGGATTTGCAATCCATTCATGCACTCAGCAATGCCGAAGCCAGTAAGGCAATTCCGGTGGCATTCGAAGCTACGGTGACCTATTACCGGTCGTACGAAGAAGTCCTCTTCGTGCAGGACGGCGACGCATCGATTTATGTCCAGGCGCCAGATACGTTAGCCAAAGTGGCGCCAGGTGATCGAGTGCTTATCAAGGGCAAAACGCATGACAGCTATCGCCCCGAGGTTTTCGCCAGTAGCATCACCTTTCTTCACCATGGCCAACTTCCTGCGCCGGTGCCCGCCGACTTTGAGAAGCTCATTCGCGGAGACGATGACTCGGCATTCGTGAAAGTCCACGGCATTGTGCGCACTGCCGATATCGCACGCAGCAACGTGGCACCGATTCGACACATCAATCTGGAATTGGAAACGAACGGCGGCGTCGTCCACGTGAACATGGACAGCGACGACGAGAACGCACTGAGAGATTTGCTCGACGCCGAAGTTGACGCCGTAGGTGTGGCCTCGGGACACTTCGACGGAAAGATGCAACTGGCCGGCATCGATTTGAATGTCTTCAGGCTCGACGACATCCATATCGTCAAGCACGCCACGGTCGCTCCGTGGTCATTGTCGGCAACGCCCATGGACCAGGTCCTGTCGACCTACAACGAAGTGAGCCGGAGCAAGAGGATTCTTGTTCACGGCATCATCACCTATTATCAGCCGGGCTCTATGCTCGTTCTGGAGGATGGACCCAAGACGTTGCGGATCATGACCAGCACGTATGCTCCTATGCGCATTGGGGACCTGGCCGACGCAACGGGCTTCCCTGACCTGGTGGATGGATACCTGACGCTGAGCAGCGCTGAGATCAAGGACAGCCTGGTTCAGGCCCCGCTCCAAATTGTGCAAGCGAACTGGCAGGAGCTTTCAACGGCGGCGAATATCTTCGATCTGGTTTCGATTGAAGGCAGGCTGGTGGTGAAAACCCGCGAGGCTGTGCAGGATGAATATGTAATCGAGGCAGATGGCGGTCATATCTTTACTGCCATCTATCGCCATCCGGACCCGATCAGTCAGCTGGCTCTGCCCCCCATGAAGGAAATTGACCAGGATTCACGAGTCAGGGTGGTTGGAATCTGTCTTCCTTATAACGCAGATGCATTCAGCGGGCCGGTGCCCTTCGATATTTTGTTGCGTTCTTTTGACGATGTCTCAGTGGTCGCAAAGCCGTCTCCATTTGGCCGACGGCAGCTGGCCTATATCGCCGGTGCGCTGATGGCCATACTGCTCATCGTCGGTGTGCGCTTTTGGTTTGTGGAGCGAGGGGTGCGGCGACAGACCGCGTCTCTGGGCTACATTGAGCGCCGCCGCAGCCGCATTCTCGAAGATATCAATGGCACGCGTCCGCTGGCTGAAATCCTGGAACAGATTACAGAACTCGTCTCATTCAAACTGAATGGCGCTCCCTGCTGGTGCCAGATTGCAGACGGCGCGCAACTTGGAAACTGTCCAGCCAAGCTGAGCGCCTTTCGCGTATGTGAGGAGACGGTTCACTCGCGCTCGGGCTCTTCGCTAGGCGTCTTTCACGCCGCATTTGATCCGCGGACGAAACCGCACTCTCTGGAGACGGAAGCTCTGGGTATGGCAACGGGGCTTGCCGCACTGGCAATTGAAACGCGGCGCCTCTACAATGACCTTCGGCGGCGATCGGAGTTCGACCTTCTCACGGACACGCATAACCGGTTCTCGCTGGACAAGCATCTTGACAACCTGATCGTCGATTGCCGTGAAAATGCCGGCATCTTTGGTCTCATCTATATCGATCTCGACGAATTCAAGGGCATCAACGACATCTACGGCCACCATGTGGGCGACCAATATCTGCAAGACGTCGCCGTGCGCATGAAGCGGCAGCTTCGCGGACACGATCTGCTTGCACGGTTGGGGGGCGATGAATTTGCTGTGCTGGTGCCGCTGGTTCGGAGCCGATATGAAGTGGAGGAAATTGCTTCGCGCCTGGTACGCAGCATGGACGATCCATTCAATATTGAAGAGTACTCGATTCAGGGTTCAGCGAGTTTGGGAATAGCCATTTATCCGGAAGACGGCGTGAGCAAAGACACGCTCTTCAAGACCGCCGACGCGGCGATGTACAGCTCAAAGAATGCCAGCCGACGCGGTGAACGCGTTGCGATGAATCATCTGGACGAATAACGGATTGGGGTATCGCCGGCCGAATGCACGGCGTGCCGGTCTAGCGCACGTGAAGTTGCGAGATTACAACCTTGCCTTTTGCGATTTCTGCTTTGCGCCAACTGCTTTTGTCGTTCATGGCCACCCAGCGCCGCTCTTCGCTGCGATAATGCCAGTCTTTATCCAATTGAAAATAGATCAGCACACCGCTTGATTCCATGATGTTCAAGATGCTGTTGTCGTGCTGATTCTTTTCGTCGAAATCCGTCGACGCGCTCTGGCCCATCTCCGAGTAGATCTCGTTCAACTCAAACAGCAAGGCGTTTACGTCGTCGGCCATCGGCTCAACGTTCAAGCCGATGCGCTTGGCTTCGCGCAGCGTGATGGGATAACTGTGGGAGGGATAGCCGGAGTTGAGAACGTTGCTGATCTCGCGCGCCTTGTCCATGTCTTTGACGTGATAGGCCAGAATCTCTTCGCAAATGCGCGTGGAAAGCGCGCTGGAACGATCGACCGCGCCGATGACCAGCGGATGCACGTAGGGGAAAAGAGCTTCGTACGGATTGGCGGTTGAGTTCTTGGCCTGTTCCGTCCAAAGACGAATGACGCGCAGCAATTCGTCGTTGCTCACGCTGACGCGATCGTTGTCTCGATCGATGGGCGAAAGGTCGTGGGTGAGGGACGTGTCGACTGCGGAAAGATGAGCAACGGGGCCCATGAGGATGCGGTCCGCGCCCAGCGCGAGCATGGTTGCTGCCGACTGGCACTCCAAGGGTGCGAGCACGGTCAGGTGCTTTGCATAGCGGCGCAGTAGATTGACCATGCGCAGGGAGGCCTGGCCCGAACCGCCGTCGGATTTCAGAAAAAGTGTCAGCCGGTCAAGCGTGCCCGTGCTGCGCAGAAGCGCGTAGAGACCGATTACATCGTTTTGACAGATGGAGCCTTTGGTGGAATTCCAGTAGGTGAAGACGGGCTCGCCAAGCGCGGCCGAAAGCCGCTCGATGACTGGCTGAGTCCGTTCCATCAACACGGGCGGTTTGGAAGCGACGGGGCGTTTGCGTTGAGGTGGGGATGGGATTTTCTTGGGCATGAAAAAAGCCGGCAGACCAGCGGCGGATGCGCCAATCTTAACAAACTCGATGCAGTGGTGCAAAAGGCGGCGGCACGCGTGGCCTGCAAAAGGCAGGGTGCGCAAGGTATTCTCGACTTCGGTAGAAAAGCGGAAACCTGGCTGCACGGTAAACCGTCTGAAATGATAAACACGCCGAAAGGATTGGGAGGAAATTCAATGGATTACAGGCTATTTGTCGGCGCCGCGCTCGCGGTTCCGTTCCTGTTCGCAAGTCTCGCGGCAGCCCAGGAGAGCGGGCCCTACAAGGTGCTCAAGATTCAGGTGACGGGCGGGGACGGCGGGTTTGACTACGTCACGGCGGACTCCGATGGGCGCAATCTTTATGTAGCGCGCTCGGGCCAAGCTGGGCATATCGGCGTTTTCAACCTCGATACGCTGGCGCAGGTTGGCGATATTCCGGGCACAAGCGCGCATGGCGGCGCGGTGGACACAGCCACCGGGCATGGATTCGCGACGTCGAAGCCGGTGACGATGTTCGACGCCAAGACTTTCGCGATTCTGAAGAAGATCGACGTGCAGGGCAATCCCGACGGGTACCTGAACGATGCATACAATCACCGCTTCTACGTGCTGAGCCACGCCGCGCCGAATATTACGGTGCTGGATGACAAGGATGGCTCGATCCTTGGCACCATCGACATTGGCGGCGCGCCCGAGCAGGCCGTGACCGATGGACATGGCAAGATCTATGTCGATATCGAAGACAAAGACGCAATCGCCGTGATTGAAGCGGACACCATGAAGATGGTGGGCAAGTACGATGTCTCAAGCAAAGGCGGAGGATGCGCGGGCCTGGCGCTCGACGCCAAGAATGGGATTCTATTTGCCGCATGCCGCGACAAGAAGAACATGATCATTTTGTCGGCCAAAGATGGACACATCCTCACGGACTTGCCGATCGGCAGCGGCTGCGATGGAGCCACGTTCAACCCGGACACGATGGAGGCTTTCAGTTCGCAGGGCGACGGAACGCTGACGGTGATTAAAGAAAACGCGCCGACAGATTTTTCAGTGGAAGAGACCGTGCCGACGCCGGCGCGCGCCAAGGTTCTGACGTTGGACGCAAAGACGGGGCACATTCTGACGATCACGGCGGAGTATGGACCTGTGCCGCCTCCTGACCCCAATGCGCCACCGCCGCCACCGGGGGCACCGGCGTGGATGCGCGGACCGCGTCCGCCGATGATTCCTGGATCGTTTCAGATTTTGGTGATTGGGAAGTGAAAGGCAGTGGTCAGTGGTCAGGGATCAGTGACAGCGTGACCAGCAGAGGTAAGAACAGAGAGTGCGGGCGCCGCGGCTGACCACTGATCACTGCATGAGCAAAAGAAAAGGCCCGGAGAAATCCGGGCCTTTTGTTGATGCTCGTGGTGGTTATTCGGCGGCCATTTCTTCGGCTTCGCCTTCCTGGCGCATGAGTTCCAACTCGCGTTCTTCGGCTTCGCGTTCGGCAGTAACTTCCTGCTGCACGCGCTGGGCGGCTTCTTCGAGTTCGGGTGAGAGCTGCACATTGCGGTAGTACTCGAGGCCTGTGCCTGCGGGAATCAAGCGTCCCACAATCACGTTCTCTTTCAGGCCGCGCAGGTTGTCGATGGCGCCGTTGATGCTGGCTTCGGTGAGTACGCGGGTCGTCTCCTGGAAGCTGGCAGCCGAGATGAAGCTATCGGTCGACAGAGACGCCTTGGTGATGCCGAGGAGGAGCGGACGGCCGATTGCAGGACGGCCTCCATTGGCAAGCACGCGGTCGTTCTCTTCGCGGAAGCGGAACCGATCAACCTGCTGTTCGAGCAGGAAGTTGGTGTCGCCGACTTCATCGATGCGCACCCAGCGAAGCATCTGACGAACGATGACTTCGATGTGTTTGTCAGAGATGGCCACGCCCTGCAGACGGTAGACTTCCTGGATTTCGTTCACCAGGTAGGCCTGCAGTTCCTTCTCTCCGAGCACGGCGAGAATGTCGTGCGGGTTGAGAGGACCGTCCATGAGCGGATCGCCCGCGCGCAGACGCTCGCCTTCCTGAACGTTGACGTGAATTCCGCGCGGCACCGAGTATTCTTTTTCGTCGCCATTGTCAGCGGTGACATAAATTTTGCGCTGACCCTTCGCGACTTCGCCAAAGCGAACGACACCGTCGATTTCGCTGATGATGGCCGTCTCACGCGGCTTGCGCGCTTCGAACAGTTCGACAACGCGCGGCAGACCGCCGGTGATGTCCTTGGTACGCGTGCTTTCTTTCGGGATCTTGGCAAGCACGTCGCCAGGACCAACTTCATCGCCGTCCTGGATCATGAGGTGAGCGCCACGGGGCAGCAGATAGCGCTTGTGTGCCTTCGCATTCTTAACAACGAAAGCAGGCTGGCGCTTTTCGTCGGGCGAGTCGGCAACCACCCAACGCGAGAGGCCGGTAACTTCATCGACTTCTTCGTTGAGCGTGATGCCTTCCTGCAGATCCTTGAACTGCACCGCACCCCCGATTTCAGTGAGGATGGAGTAGGTATACGGATCCCACTCAGCTAGCAACTGGCCGAGTTTCACGGGCTCGCCGTCTTTCACCTTGAGGCGTGCGCCGTAGACCACGACGTAGCGTTCTTTTTCGCGGCCGCGTTCGTCCTGCACGGCGATAGAGCCGGAACGATTCATGGCGACGAGCGTGCCGTCTTTGCTTTCTACGGTGCTGAGGTTGATGAAGCGCACGATGCCATTGTTCTTGGCGTCGAGGCGCGACTTGTCTTGCACGCGGCTGGCTGTTCCGCCGACGTGGAAGGTACGCATGGTGAGCTGCGTTCCCGGTTCGCCGATGGACTGGGCCGCGATAACGCCGCAGGTCTCGCCGAGTTCAACCATGCGGCCGGAGCCGAGGTTGCGCCCGTAGCAAAGCGCGCAGACACCGCGGCGCGATTCGCATGTGAGCACAGAGCGAATCTTGACGCGCTCCACGCCGGCGCCCTGGATTGCCGAAGCAATGTCCTCGTCGATTTGCTGGTTCACGTCAACCACGACGTTGCCGTCGTAGTCCTTGATGCGCTCGAGTGTGACGCGGCCGATGATGCGATCGCGGAGCGGCTCGATGATCTCGCCGGACTCGACGATGGCGCCGACATAGATGCCTTCGACAGTGCCGCAATCGTATTCGGTGACGATGACGTCCTGCGCGACATCGACGAGACGACGCGTGAGGTAGCCCGAGTCAGCGGTCTTGAGAGCGGTATCGGCCAGGCCCTTACGCGCGCCGTGCGTCGAGATGAAGTACTCGAGAACGGTGAGGCCTTCACGGAAGTTTGCCGTGATGGGCGTCTCGATGACTTCGCCGGACGGCTTGGCCATGAGTCCGCGCATACCGGAAAGCTGGCGAATCTGCTGTTTCGAACCGCGGGCGCCGGAGTCGGCCATGATGTAGATCGGGTTCATGGCGCCTTCGTCGTCGGCACGCTTCATGTTGCCGAACATTTCGTCGGCAACCTGGTCGGTTACAGCCGACCACATCTGGATGACCTTGTTGGAGCGCTCGCCGTTGGTGATTGCGCCGTCCATGTACTGCTTCTGGACTTCGATCACCTTCTTATCGGCAGCATCGACGGTGGTGTACTTGCTGTCTGGAATGACCATGTCGTCGAGGCCGACGGACAGACCGGACTTGGTGGCATAGGTAAAGCCGAGCGACTTGATGCGATCGAGCATGCCGACTGTGACTTCGAGGCCGAGGTTCTGGTTGCAATAGTTGACGAGCTGTCCGATGCCCTTCTTCTTGAGCAGGCCATTGACGTAGGGCATGCCGGAGGGCAACGAGTCGTTGAGGATGACGCGGCCGACCGTCGTGGAGATGTACTCCTTGTTGAAGTCGATGGGCTCGGTGTGCGTGAGATCCTGGTCGTCGTAAGCGGTCGTCATGTCGAGGACCTTGCCCGTATAGCGCAACCGAATGGGTGAAAGCGTTTCGACTTCCTTGGCTTCAAGAGCCATGAGGATCTCTTCGGTATTCGCGAAGACGCGGCCCTCGCCCCTGGTGCCCTTCTTAGCCTTGGTCAGGTAATACAGTCCGAGCACCATGTCTTGCGTCGGCACGGTAATGGGTTGACCCGACGCCGGTGAAAGAATGTTGTGCGAAGCAAGCATGAGCACGCTGGCTTCAATCTGCGCCTCAGGCGACAAGGGAATATGTACGGCCATCTGGTCGCCATCGAAGTCGGCGTTGAAGGCCGTGCAGACCAGCGGATGAATCTTGATGGCCTTGCCTTCAACGAGTACCGGCTCAAATGCCTGAATGCCCAAGCGGTGAAGCGTTGGAGCGCGGTTCAGCAGCACGGGATGATCCTTGATGACTTCTTCAAGGATGTCCCACACGACCGGCTCCTGCATCTCGACCATTTCCTTGGCTTGCTTGATGGTGGTGCAGTGGCCCGTCTGTTCGAGGCGGTGATAGATGAACGGCTTGAAGAGCTCGAGCGCCATCTTTTTGGGAAGACCGCACTGGTGCAGTTTGAGTTCAGGACCGACAACGATGACGGAACGGCCGGAGTAGTCAACGCGCTTGCCGAGCAGGTTCTGGCGGAAGCGGCCC